>Ga0256847_1000838_pt1 | contig 17486 bp, 12 predicted proteins | sample TeddybearmetaG_FD_189099 | JGI IMG/M metagenome (GOLD analysis project Ga0256847, IMG submission 189099) | Hydrothermal vent microbial communities from East Pacific Rise, Pacific Ocean - Teddybear | ecosystem: Environmental > Aquatic > Marine > Hydrothermal vents | place: Pacific Ocean: East... | reverse complement strand
CAACGAAGTTTATTAAAAACGAAAACAAAATGAAAAATAAGCCGTTGGATCCAAACCAATTATATAGACCTTGTAACCTTGAACACTTTCATTTTAAAAACACCAATGAACTGGAAGATATAGAAATTACCATTGGCCAGGACAGGGCCATTGATTCTATTCAATTTGGACTACGTATAAAGCAATCTGGCTATAATATTTTTGCTCTGGCTCCTTCGGGTACGGGAAAGTTGACGACCATACTTGAGTTAGTCGCACATGAATCCAAGCAGTTAGATATAGCTTCCGACTGGTGTTATATCAATGATTTTAGAGAACCTTCAAAACCTAAAGCAGTTCAATTTACAGCGGGTAAAGGTAAAGAGTTTCAGCTAGATATCGAACAATTAATTGATGAACTCAATGTTGCAATCCCGGCAGCATTTGACGGTGATGAGTATCGTTCAAAAAGGGAAGAAATTGAAGAACAATACCGTAAACTGGAGTTACATGAAATTAACCTGCTTAGAAATAAGGCTCTAGATACACATATCATTCTTGCTGAAACACCCACTGGTTATGCCTTTACTCCTATAGATAAAAAAAATAACGTCATCAACACAGAACAATTTAGTAAGTTAGGCAAGTCAGTCCAAAAAAAATATCAGGATGATATCATTAACCTTCAACAAAGCTTACAGAAACTATTACGACAGTTTCCCTTATGGCGTAAGGAGACAAAACGCAAATTACAGGCATTAAACAGGGAGGTTGCAGCATTAGCAGTTAATCATTCGATTGATGAATTAAAACATAAATATACAGAGCACCCGTTGGTGTTAGTTTATCTCAATGATGTAGATGCTGATATTCTTGAACATGTGAGTGATTTTATTCCTCAAAGAGAACAGGCATTCCCATTTATGGAAACACCGAAGGAAACAAACCCCTTCAAACGCTATCAGGTCAACTTGATCGTTTCCAATGCAGAACAAAAGTCGGCTCCGGTTGTTTATGAAGATCACCCAAATTATGCCAATCTGCTGGGTCGTATTGATCATCAAGCATACATGGGTACTTTGAGATCTGACTTCACCATGATTAAACCTGGCGCTTTGCATAAAGCCAATGGTGGATATCTGATTCTGGATGCTCGTAAACTCCTACTACAACCCTACGCCTGGGAAAGTTTGAAAAGAATTTTGCAGTCGGGAGAAATACGCATTGAATCACTGGAACGTGCACTGAGTTTAATCAGCACAACATCATTGGAACCGGAACCCATTCCATTGAACCTCAAGCTGATTCTTTTCGGTGATCGACTGATTTATTATATCTTGAACCAATACGACCCTGAATTTCAGGATCTATTTAAAGTCGCAGCAGACTTTGATGACTCGGTAACACGCTCCGACTCTGAGCAGGACTATGCACGACTGCTAGCAACTATCGCCAGACGTGAAGGCCTACACCCACTAAGCCCCCATGCTATCGCCAGAATTATTGAGCAAAGTTCACGTCTTACAGGCGATGCGGAAAAACTTTCCACTCACTTGAGAAGTATAAAAGATTTATTAATAGAATCTGATTATTGGGCAAAATTTAATGGACATGACGAGATTGCCAATAGTGATGTTCAACAAGCCATTGAAAAGAAAGTATATCGTCTGGATAGAATCCGGGAAAAAATGTATGAAAATATTCACCGTGGTACAGTTTTCATCGACATAGAAAACAAGGAGGTTGGGCAAATCAATGCTTTATCCGTGTTACAACTCGGTGAATTCTCTTTTGGCCAACCAACACGTATTACGGCAACCACCCGACTTGGAAATGGAAAAGTTGTGGATATAGAAAGAGAAACTGAATTGGGAGGGCCTCTTCATTCCAAAGGCGTACTCATCTTGTCGAGTTTCATTGCATCCCGATATGCACGCACAACACCTTTTTCAATGACTGCCAGCCTGGTATTTGAACAATCCTATGGACAGGTTGAAGGGGATAGCGCATCTTTAGCGGAGTTATGCGTAATTTTGTCTTCTTTAGCTGAAATTCCATTACGACAAAATTTAGCAATTACCGGATCAATCAACCAATTAGGTCAAGTTCAGCCTATAGGTGGTGTTAATGAAAAAATTGAAGGTTTTTTTGATATTTGCAAAGAACAAGGCTTAACAGGAAAACAGGGTGTCATAATACCAGACAGTAATATCAATTATTTGATGCTACGCTGGGATGTGGTACATGCAGCAAAAGCCGGCCAATTTCATATTTATGCTGTAAAAACAATTGATCAGGCATTGAATTTATTAACCAATATAGAGCCAGGGGTTAGTAACGAAAAAGGTGAGTATCCAGATACCTCATTGAATGGCAAAATCGCCGCTCAATTGAAATTATTTAACACGATAAAACAACAGTTTATTGCTACTGATAGAAATAAAACACAGTAACAAAAAAGCCAATTAGTTTTGCTGAACCTGCTATGACTGATAAACTCTATCATTATTCACAATAACATTATATAGACTAGGAAATGAAAAACTTATCACTTCAGGATCAACTGTTGAAAGCAGGACTGAGCAACGATACCAAAGCTAAGCAGATAAGAACTGAAAAAAGGAAACAGGCAAAAAAACAGCATAAAAATAAAGTTGAAGTTATTGATGAGGCAAAACAATTAGCGCAGGAAACCAAAGCTAAACAGATAGAAAAGGATAGGGCGTTAAATGTACAGCGTAACAAAGAGGCTGAAAAAAAACAGATAGCTAATCAGATTATACAGCTAATTAATTTAAACAAACTGCCAAAGGATGGTGATGGTGTGGCTTATAACTTTACGGATCAGAATAAGGTTAAAATCATATATATCAGTGAACAAATACGAAATAAAATTATCGCGGGCAGATTGGCAATTGTAAAAGCTAAAGCAAGTTATGAAGTTGTTGCAGTAGAAGTGGCAGAGAAGATAAAACAACGTAATGAACAGCTTGTTGTTGTGTTATTTACTAAAAAATTAGATCAATCAGAGGATGATGAATATCAGGGATATGAGATACCTGATGACTTGATGTGGTAATTAATGAAAATGACTATTAACCTATCGAAGGTTACTCTCGATTTTGACGTTTGTAGGTTAACTTCACAAACGGTGTCATTCCGACCAGCGGGAGGAATCTAGAGTCTAAGCACAACTTGAACAACAAGATTTCTCCCGCTGGTCGAAATGAACTGTGCTTAATGTCAACCATTTTATCATTAAGCATACTCTTTTGAGAAAGGTTCACCACTTTTGATAACCCCAAAAATTTGACGGATAAGTTTGTGAGCAATGGCTACTTTTATCACTTTTTCAGGCTTTCCTTTCTCAGTTAAACGTTCGTATAATGCCACGCATTGGTCGTTTTTAGTTTTGGCAGTCCAGCTACACATGTACAACATAGAGCGCATCCTACTATTCCCGACTTTGCTAATATGTGCTCGTCCTTTAACACTGGTTCCAGATTCAAATGTTCTTGGACTCATCCCTATATAGCTAATAAATTGCTTGACTTGATCGTGAGAAAATTTCTTAAACCCATCCGTTAAACAAATCATCATAGTCGCCGTTTTGGGACCAACACCTGGCACACTGGTAACTAAATAAAATGTCTCTGCATGATGTTCTTTAACGAGTTTAAGCATGCCTTTATCAAGCTGTTTTATGGCTTTATTAATAGCAGCAACCATATCACTCAGCACTTGGGTGACTTCGTCATTTAAATGAGTCAAGGCGTTCAACGCTTCTTCACTATTACTCAGTGCTGTACGTTGCTTTATCAGTTGGTGGCGAACGGTATCATATTGTTTTAAATGACCTATATCCGTTTTATCAGGCTGCCAAAAATGCAGTTCTATTGAGGATAAAATAAGCCGTCCATACTCATAAATAAGCTTGGCATCTGCTTTATCTGTTTTAGTTCTTTGTAAACTCATTTGTGAAAACCTCTTTATTTTTAATGGGTTTTCTGCAATAACCTTTATACCTGCTTGATGAAGAAAATTAGCTAACTTTAAATGATAATTGCCCGTTGCTTCCATAATGCAAATTACGTCATTACCAATCAAACGAAGCAAGACTTTGTAGTCCTCTTCTGTCTGATGTAATTTGACATGACAGCCTTTATCTTCTTGCTCAAAATAAATATCAAATGTCTCTTTGGAAATATCAATGCCGACAAATTTTTTCATCTTAAACCTCTTGCTTTAATAGTGAGATCTTAGCTCGCAATCCTAAATACAGGTTCATAATGACCTTTCGAACTGTTCAGCTTAACTCTCGTAAATAAAGGCAGGTACTTACATTTCGAACGGTGTTAAACACGCATGACAATTAATAGTGTGTTCTGCCTTTGTGCTAGAAGTATCAATTGTAACCTAGCGACTATAAGCATAGGATGACAACCCATTATATAATAACCGTTAGAATCAATACAAAATTATTATTTAAGTATATACTAAAGCATTACCTTTAAATGCAACGATTTTTTGCTAATTTACACTTTTCTAACTATCCTTTATATATGCGATCATCCATAGTTCAAAAAAGATGTTTTTATTTTTTCTAACTTTTAATGCCTGATATAAAACGCCGCCGCTACACACGATACGAGATAAGCCTGGCTGCTACACTATTTGTAGAAAATACAGCCGGCTTTATGCATAGTATTATTCGTGACTTTTGTTCTGGAGGATTATTTTTAGAATTCAAACAACCGAGTGAAAGTAAAAATTTAGTTCCTCAACAAAATATTCAGATATTTTTTACTGTTAAGCTTGAACAAGGTGAACAGGATTTCAGTGTGGATGCTAAAATCATGCATATCAGTGCTGCTGGAATGGGTATCGCATTCGAAAAGAATTATAAAAATGCTTTTGAGGCACTTAAAAAACAAGTACAACATATTGAAGATTTGGCATCTTCCAACAAACAAAGTAAAACAAATAATTCACCAAAACAAACTGCCTTTGATAAGGAATTGGCATCTCTTTTACAGAAAGTGTTGCCTGCTATTATTGATAGTTTCTTCCAACGCTCTGAAACAAAATTACAAGAAGCTGCTACTCTGATTGAAAATGCGCCCTACAGCAAACAAATATTGGATGCAATTGTTAGCCTTAAAATCAATAAAAAACTGTTATTTAAAAATTTTCATCCCAGCAATCAGGATTTAACTCATTTAACCTCTACGGTTTCTGAAAATACAAAATCATCATTGTCTCTGATTGAAAAATCCGACTTTGAAGACTGGCTTAATTTGCTAGTGGTTGTCAGAAATCTGGAATCCGTTTATGAATTGCAGTTAGGGCAGATGCAAAATAAAATGGCCCTCATTTTAGGAACTGACAATAATAGAGTAGTTAATCCTGCTTCTCCAGAAAAATTATGTGAATATTTCCGTAATGCTATAGCAACAATAGAAAATCAGCCCCAAGTTAAATGTATTCTATACACTATATTTGAAGAAACTCTGTTTGAATTTCTTCCTGATTTATATAGCAAAATGAATACCTTTTTGGTTGATTTTGAAGATCCTGAGCATGATACTCCCAAAAATGAGTCTCATAGCAGCTGGAAAAATGAAAATTCAAGCACCTCCCACTTAGATACTGACCATCTACTTTATATTAAGCCCACTCATAATGCCTCCCCCTCTCCTAGTATAGAATCAGGCATAAACAAGAGTGTGCGTTCTGAACAACCTTCTGTTGTCGCAAATACTCCTCATACCGTGGTTTCTGATGCACCTTCTGCAATTACAAGCAGTAGCAACATCAGGGTACTTTCTAAGCAACCCGTTGTTTCTGTTAAAAAGCACAAGCCAGTTGCTAATGTTGCCAGCAATTTATTACATCTGGTACAGGGGGGAAATTTCCCTCAGCATCATAGTATGAATAATGAACAAGTTTCTTCGGAATATTCTACAAAAGAAATAACTACGGCATTAGCGTATATACAACAAAATAGCGCAAATGACACATACACACAAAGTAACCCTGAGCTCCTGGAAAAAGAACTTCAGAAGACCTTAAATGAATTTTCTACCTCTGAAAAGAACATTTCAAGTACTGACAAAAATAATCTTGAAGTCTACGAAAACCTATTTGAGGTTTTGTTGAATGAAATGGTATTAACTGATGAAGTAAAATCCTACCTGCAACGTATCTATTTACCTGTATTGGATCAGGCCATGCAAGACCCCAACTTTCTGGAGTCTAATAGTCATCCAGCAAGAAACATTGTGAATCATTTGTCTTGGCTTGAATCGGCCATAATGGGCAATATCATTGTTAATAACACTAAAATCAGAGAGTCTCTTGATCAACTCATAGACCAAATTGCAAACGATCCTTCACCTAGCACAGAAACTTTTTCTTCCGTAGAGCAACAACTGAATAAGATTACTGAATCTGTCTATAAATCTATAGATTTCAATACTCACCGTGTAACAGAAGTTTATGAAGGCAAACAAAAACTGGAAAAAGCTCGACAATCAGTTCAGGAAGAATTTAATCGTCATCTAGCAGGCAAAAAAATTCCGAAAATTATTGTATCTCTACTGGGAGCAGGCTGGCAACATTTGTTAGTTATGGCCAAATTGAACGGAGATAATAATTCCTTTCAAAGTCATCTACGTACCATTAACAATTTATACGGTTGGCTGACTCAACAGGAAAAACCAAGCAAAGAACTAGCTGATTCAACACTGGAATTTATTGGTACACAACTACAATCCGTCTGCACTAATACTTTTAAATGTACCCAAATTATTGATGACCTGAACTCTCTACTATTAGACGGCAGCATTCCCGCTGAATCAGATGCCATGAAACTGGTAACCATTAAGAAAAATGAAAATACTCGGGCTATTAAAAAAGATTTAAGTAAATATTATGAAGTTAATCAGTTAAAAGTTGGGGAATGGCTATCTTTTTTGTTGAATCAACAACTAGAGCCATTAAAACTGGCATGGACTAGCGACATTAGGGACCTATTCGTTTTTGTAAATCGTAGCGGTATAAAAAAACTGGACCTGAAAAGTGAAAAATTAGCTGACTTATTCAACAATGGTAAAGTAAAAAAAATAGAAAGTCTGGACATGCCGGTCATGGATAGGGCGACCGATTTGATGCTACAAAAAATGCAGGATAATATCGTCCATAGTGCCATTCATGACCCAGTCACCGAACTTCTAAACCGAAAAGAATTTATCAAACAGTTGAAATTAAAACTGAACAATCTAGACAACGCTCAACACATATTATGCAATATTGAAGTTCAGGATTTCAGGGTTATTACTAACGCCTGTGGTCTCCCAGGTGGCGATGCATTGTTAAAGCAATTGGCCGATGTGTTAAAAAGCTACCTGGATACGGAAGAAATTATTGCGCGTCTGGATGACAAAACATTTTCCATCCTCCTTAAAAACAATTCTGTTGAGTCGGTTGAAGTTATTGCCAAAAACCTGCAATCCGAACTTATCAGCCAGCATTTTAAGTGGGAAGACAAAAGTTTCGCTATTGCTGTCAGCATTGGCGTTATGCCGTTATCTCCTGAAAATAGCTATGACATCGATAGTGTACTTCAAAACGTTGACACAGCGACTTTTTCGGCAAATGATGCAGGACGAAATCGTATCCAGGTTTTTAAAGATGATGATCAGTCGCTGATAACGCAATATAATGTGCATGAATGGGCTGGCCGTATTGACCAGGTTTTTGCCGAAAAGCGTCTTTTTCTCCGCTGCCAAAAAATTGCTTCAGCCGATCCAAACATTAGCAGTCATACTCATTATGAAATTCTGCTTGGCATTAAAGATGAAAATGATAATGTTATCCCCCCTGATGACTTTATTCCTGCTGTTGAACGTTGTCAGCGTATGTCAGAAGTTGACCGCTGGGTTGTACTGGAAGTGTTTGACTGGATTGAGCAACACGAGTTCGATTTCGACATGCTGGATGGTTTTTCCATTAATCTTTCCGGCGAATCAGTTAATAGTCAAGAGTTTCTGGATTTTCTCAAAGCCACACTTTCTGAGAGTGATATTCCTCTGGAAAAAATAACCTTTGAAATTACCGAAACTGTCGCAGCCAACAGCTTTCAATTTATCCAAAAATTCATTAAAGAAATTAAACAATTTAATTGTAAATTCTCTCTGGATGACTTCGGATCAGGCTATTCATCCTACTCTTATTTAAAAAGCCTGGATGTTGATTATCTAAAAATTGACGGTGCCTTTGTTAAAGATATGCTTAATAACAACGCCGACGTTGCAATTGTTAAATCGATGAATGAAATTGCCCATGCATTAGGCCTTGAAACAATTGCCGAATATGTGGAAAACGAAGACATTCATGCCATGCTCAATGAAATTGGAGTTGATTTTGCACAGGGCTGGGGAATACAAAAGCCCATTTTACTCGCTGATCTCGGATAGAATCAATTTTCTTATCGGAAAGTGATATATGATTCTTTATATATCTAATCACAAGTTGTTTGTACACTGTATTTTTTGGGCCCGTATGAAAACAACCTTTGGTATGTTTATAACTATGATCCTAGAAAAATTGGTTGGACATGGGGTTTGTGGAAATTCTGGGCGAGGAAAAAAATGCTTCTGCATTTAATACATGTATTTCAAAGACCAATAATCGCTCGCAGATAAAGCTTCCGCATCCTGCTTACGTCCCTCACCTACTTCCATGTAGGCAATGGCTAGTCCCTATCAAGAGTGATACTGGTTTGTCATTGCGCAACGAGACGTCTCCGAGCAGCAACTCTCGCAATAAAGCGGTCTTGGCATTAGTGAACATCTTCCATGCATCTTCGATTTCAGTTTCTTTAAAACCATCATATGTTTTGTACCAACCAGGACGAAAAGTCAAAATTTTGTTCCAGTTAATATTAAGTTCACCTTTAAATTCGTTAAAATGCTGATACATAAGTTTTTCTCCTATGAAACCAAAATCCATATTTCTATGGTACTTAGTTAGTCAATTCAACCACACCGAATGGCATACATCAGTTCTTAGAAATAACTGGCCTATGTTTTCAAATTTATATAGGTACATTAGATCAGTTATAACTTAGTCAATACTAGAACAATACTCTACAATACACCCATTTATTTAAACATGATCCTTGTATACTATCCCCATGGAAAACTCACCAATAAAACCTGACAACTTCTTTAAAACTGCCTGTTATTTTGAAGGGTCTCTTATTTTTGTTGCCGTTGTTTTAGGCTGGATGGCTGACATTGACCCATTTGAGAATATTCATTTTTCTGAAAATGCTGTTTTTTTTGGTTTGTTCGGAACAATACCTTTATTCCTTATTTTTTTAGCCATGGAACATATGCAGCACACATCGGTAAAAAAAATAAGACAGGTACTAATTGAAACCTTAGGGCCCAATATGCATCGGTATAATTGGGCTGATTTTTTTATTCTTGCGGCTATTGCCGGTATTTCTGAGGAAATATTATTTCGTGGTGTATTACAGCCTTGGATGGAAAATTCATGGGGGATGACTGCAGGGTTAATCGGTAGTAATATTATATTTGGACTGGTTCATGCAGTTACACCTTTATATGCTGTGCTCGCCATGAGTGTAGGTATTTATCTCGGTTTATTTCTGGATTATGGCGGGGAGAGAAACCTGCTAACACCCATCGTTATCCATGCAGTATATGATTTTTTAGCATTTATGGCTATTATAAAAACCTATCGGAAAACACTGGGAAAAATAGACTAAAATTCATCTGAACAATAAACCTTCTTCCAAAATGGAAACAAAGTCATACCACTTCAGGAAACATAATGTCGGAATATAAACAATTAAAATCTGATCTAACGCTGCATTGGATTATTGTCGGTATGATGCTATGTATGCTTATCGCCTATAATATTATTTGTCATTTTTTTGCTGCAGAAATACAAATTGAAATGGCTGAAGAGCAGCGCATTTTCATCAGAACAGTGTTTTATATCATTGCTATTATGTTGTTCCCCATGGTTAATTTATTGAGACATATTTTACTCAGACTTAATCAAACCATGCCGGGCAATAATCCCGCTAAAAACCGATATTTTATGACAATAACAACTACCCTTGTTGTGATTGAAACCGTCGGTATCTTTGGCCTGATCATGTTTATTTTTGGTGATGGTTATAACACGCTTTATATTTTTACTACGCTGGGCACATTAGGTGTTTTTCTGCACCGACCCAGATATGAAGAATATAGACAAATTATTGAAGCATTAAAACTGCAGCGTGCATGAGCTAGCTAAAAAAACGGATCTTTGTGTGCAGTGTGGATTATGCCTGCCTCACTGTCCTACCTATGCTAAAACTCAAAATGAAAATGAATCTCCACGGGGGCGTCTCGCTTTAATACAGGCCTGGGCAAATAAAGACTTACCTGATTCCAAAAAATTACAATCACATATTGATAATTGCTTACTCTGCCGCTCTTGTGAAAAAGTGTGTCCTGCACTGGTCCCCTATGGAGAAATAGTTGATGATTTTAGAAATGCGATTCACTCTAAAAAACTATCATCACTGAATCTAACCCTGTTAAAACAAATAGCCCATCATAAAAAAATTAATCATGCTGCACAGGCTCTACTAAAACGCTATCAATCATCAGTTTTGCAAAAAACCGCCCGCTTATTTAAATTACCTCAACTATTAAAACTGGATAAAATTGAGCGTTTAATTAGCAATAAACAAAATTCCAGTCATTATTTGATAGCTCAGGACTTTTACCCTGCGATGACTGAAGTAAAAGGAGATGTTGGTTTATTTAGTGGCTGTATGGGGTCATTGTTTGATCAGGAAACCATTCATTCTGCGATAAAGTTACTAAATATTGCCGGTTTTAATGTCCATCATCCTAACAGCCAAACATGCTGTGGTGCCCTTGCTTTACACAACGGAGACAAAAAAACTGCAACTCATCTAGAGCACATAAACCTACAGGCTTTTGCCAATCACGATTGGACTGCTATTATTAGTATAGCCAGTGGTTGTGGAAGCCAATTACAGGACTATAAAAACAAAAAACTTGCAAATAAAACGATTGATATCAGTCAATTCCTGATCAACCAGGAATTGGCCTCTATGTCTTTGAACCCTCTTGATTCTACAGTCATAGTACATACCCCCTGTTCTTTAAAAAATAGCATGCAACAAGAACAGGGAGCAATAAATTTAGTTAAACAGATTCCAGATATTAAAATAAAATCAATATCCCCAAATATACATTGCTGCGGATCAGCGGGGAGCTATATGCTGCAACATCCGAAGATGGCTGAGTCTCTCGTTGATGACTTAATTAATCAAGTCATAGCGGATAAAGAAACTCCTGAATATCTGCTGACTTCAAATATCGGATGCGCATTACATATCTCAGCGCGATGTCGAGAAAGACATATTGAATTAGAAGTTATTCATCCGGTGACTTTATTAGCCAGACAATTAAACTATTAAGTATCCATATTTAATTAATCTATATTGATTACTTCAAAATCATGGGTAATATCCACGGATTTTCCAAGCATAATTGAAGCTGAACAATATTTTTCAGCGGATAACTTTACCGCACGTGCAACCACTGAATCCTTCAGATTTCTACCTGTTACTTTAAAATGTAAATGTATTTTACTAAAAACACTGGGAACAGTATCAACACGTTCAGCTGTTATTTCAGCAATACAAGCAATAACATCGTTGCGTCCTTTTTGTAAAATATCCATGACATCAAAAGAAGAACATCCCCCAACACCTAACAAAATCATTTCCATAGGCCGAATACCAATGTTGCGTCCACCATGGTCTGGAGGACCATCCATAACGACAGTATGGCCACTACCACTTTCTCCTAAAAATGTTCTACCATCAACCCATTTAACAGTTACTTCCATTATAATTTTCTCTCTTCACAAAATAGTTATACAATTCTACATTGAGATTGCATATAAAATTGATTTTTTCACTATAATACGTCACTGTACATACAAAGTAGCATTTTAGTTAAACAGGGTAAGTTGACATGACATTGATTAAACCAAGTAATAATCATCAGGAAGCATTAGACCATTTTTTACATCTTTGCCATACCAGAAGCTATCCAGCAAAAACGAATATAATTCGCCCGGGTGATGTAGGTGATAAATTATTATTTATAATTGATGGCTCTGTTAGCATTACTGTTGATGACGAAGAAGGACATGAACTGATTTTGGCCTATTTAAACAGAAATGACTTTATTGGTGAAATAGGTATTTTTAAAGGCTCAGAAACCCGAACTGTTACTGTAAAAACACGTACTAAATGTCAATTGGCCGAAATTTCCTATGACAGACTTAAACAGGCATTAAAAAAAGAGTTACTTGAATATGCACCCGATATTTTATATATGCTGGGCGAACAACTCTCAACCCGTCTATTAATTACCAGCCGTAAATATCAAGACCTTGCATTTATGGACGTTGAAGGCCGTATTGCACGTACCTTACTTGATCTATGCAAAGAACCTGATGCCATTACCCATCCAGATGGTATGCAACTCAGTATCACTCGTCAGGAAATAGGACGCATTGTGGGATGTTCAAGAGAAATGGCTGGCAGAGTTTTAAAAGAACTGGTGGATAAAGAATTAATCTCAGCCCATGGCAAAACAATCGTTGTCTTTGGTACACGCTAACTAACTACCCAGCAACATACCTACTATGAGCAATATTTTGCTTGTGTTTACCGGAGGCACTATTGGTTCGACGGTATTAAATGAAACTATTAATACCACTAATAAGCAGTGCTATAAATTACTGAATTTATTTGAACAATCCTATCCAGAGTCAAACACACTTAATTTTAATGTCATTCAACCCATTCTGCTGTTAAGTGAAAACCTTTTTCCTTCCGTCTGGGAATCGCTCATTGCAGCCATTGAAGCAGAAAATATTTCTCAGTATGATGGCATTATCATTACTCATGGCACGGATACATTAGCCTTTACAGCTGCTGCATTGAGTCTGTATTTCAATACCATTGAAACACCTATTTTATTAGTATCCAGTGACTATCCGTTAGACAATCCTCAGGCTAATGGTTTAAGCCATTTTATCTGTGCCGTAGAATTTATAAAACAAAGAAAGGAAGCAGGCGTTTTTGTACCCTATAAAAACACCCACTCTGCGACTTTTGTACATTTGGGTTCAAGACTGGCTTCAAGTCTACAACTGAGTGGCGACTTTATTAGTGTGCAATCTAAAGCCTATTTACGTTTTGAACAAAATACTTTCCGTCAACAGAACGCGATAAATTCAGTAGATCGTATAACAATACAATTAGCACCTCTATTTTCCCCACGTATTTTACTTATAAAACCTTATCCAGGCCTGGACTATTCGCATTTTATGATAGATCATGCTGACGCAGTTATTCATGATCTTTATCACTCTGGCACAGCCTGTTCTACAGAGGATTGGGGTAAAAATTATTCTTTGCCAAATTTTATCCAAAGGTGCCGCCAAAGGAATATAGAGCTGTATCTGGCGCCGGCTATTAAAACCACAAATGCTTATGACAGTACCCGAATATTAATTGAGCAGGGCGCTAAAATGATATGGAATATGTCTTTAGAATCGGCCTACGTAAAATTGTTACTGGCTTATGGTAACTTTAATGACGCAGACTCAATAAATCAATTTTTAGAACAAAATATAGCATTTGAAATAATTAGCAACTAATTACTCTTAATGGCTATTAACTTATCTCAGGTTACGTTTAACCTGTGCTTTATTAATAGCCATTTAACTCTTTAATCGAGTTTCTTTATAAGCATTGAAAACAGACAGGCAGCTTCTGTATTTATTACTATGCAGCCATCGCTAGTTCGTGCTCATCTAATAATGAATTATCCATATTCATACAATCTTCATCTTTACTGAAATCATTAACAGCCGTTTTATATAAATGTAACAACTCAATGACTTCAACAGGTAACATGGCTTCAAAGCCTATAAGTTCATTATGATAAATATTCATTGCATTCTCATTTGATATTTAAGATGCATTAATTATCTAAAATTAATGTTTCAATTTTATGACTAAATTCCATACTTTTTTAAGTTTTTTGTGTTGTTGCCGACTACTTTATAATGTATCTATAGTTAAATTCATACAGTGGTCTATAGTTATTTAGTAAAAACCCTCTTTATCCTCAGGAGAAGATAATGCTAACCGCACCAGCAGTCACGTTAATGAATCAGTTCAGCTGTTCAAAAAAAATGCTATTCATTTCTATAGCATTTATAACTCCACTGCTCATAACAATGTATCTGCTGGTAAGCGAACAACTGAAAACCATCGAGTTTTCCAAAAATGAACAATTAGGTATTGAATATATAGTTCCTTTGCGGCAGCTTATTCAGCATTTTCCCGAACATAGAGGTATGACCAATGCTTATTTATCGGGCAATGAAAGTTTTAAATCAAAAATTTATGCTCAAAGAAAACAACTGGTAGCTGACTTTCGTTTAATCGATGAAGTAGATCGGCGCTTAGGAAATAAGCTTGGTACTACTACAAAATGGAATAGTATTAAAACAAACTGGGGGCGATTAGAGTCAGTTGCTTTTAATGGGCCAGCTAAGGAAATATTTAGCAGACATACTCAAATAATTGCAGAATTGTTAGACCTGGTTAAACATGTAAGCGACAACTCTAACCTGACATTGGACCCGGAACTGGATAGCTTTTATATTAAAGAAGCAATCGTTACCCTATTACCTCAGGTAATTGAAAATCTGGGTCAGGCCAGGGGCATCGCTTCTGGACTTGCAGCCCGGCAAATCGTTTTAAAAAAAGAAAGTATCAAACTCACATCATTGATCTCAGTAGTACAGAAAAATCTAAATGCACTGAAACGTGGCATGCAGGTATTGAGTCAGTCAAACGCCGAACTATCCAGAAAAATTGGTTCTCAGGTTAATCAAACCCTATCTGTCTCAGAAAATTATTTAAAATTTCTACAATTAGAAATGCTTAATACCGACCTGATTAGAGTTGATTCAGCTACTGTTTTTTCCAAAGGAACAGAAACAATCAAAGTCAATTTTAATATACTGGATATGCTTGCACCTGAATTGACATTATTGCTAGAACAAAGAGTTAGCGACCTATATAGTAAAATGACATTGCTTATCACCCTAATCATTGCTGTCACTTTAATAGCAATATATTTATTTGCGGGGTTTTTTCAGTCTTTCGAAATAGCTATAGCAAAATTAAAAATGAGTGCCAGTTCGCTGGCTTCGGGAAATCTAGTTCAGCGTGTACATCTGGACAATAAAGATGAGTTGGCTGATTTGGCCAGTTCTTTTAATGCTATGGCCGATAAATTTTCTGATGTTATCAGACAGCTGGAAATATCAATTGACACACTGGCATCGTCTGCTAAACAAATGTCTATGACCAGTCATAAAACAAACAAGGGAGTTCAGCAGCAACAGGAGCAAATTGAACAAGTCGCCACTGCAATGACTGAAATGGCAGCTACGGTACAAGAAGTGGCAAAACATGCCAGCGAAACAGCTGCTGCAACGCAAGGTGCACATAAATCCGCAATACGTGGCCAGGAAGCCGTTAAACACACCACAACAGTTATTAGAGCTCTATCAGATGAAATTGATCTCGCAACTACAGTGGTTCAACAAGTGGCTGATGATAGTGACAAAATTGGTAGTGTGCTCGGTGTTATTCAAAGTATTGCAGAGCAGACTAATCTGCTTGCACTTAATGCAGCTATTGAAGCAGCACGTGCGGGAGAGAATGGACGAGGTTTTGCTGTTGTTGCCGATGAAGTAAGAACCTTAGCCAGTAGAACACAAGAGTCTACAGAAGAAATTCATAAAATGATTGAGCGTTTACAGACTGGAACAGCAAAAGCAGTAACTGTTATGCTGGAAGGGAAAAAACGTTCAGAAAATACGGTGATTGAAACAGATAAAGAAAACCAGTTGCTACAAGAAATTGCTTCATCTGTGGTAAATATTGATGATATGGCCACACATATTGCCAGTGCTTCAGAAGAACAGGCAGCTGTTGCAGAAGAAATGAGCAGGAACATTAGTAATATCAGCCATGTCACCGAGCAGTCTGCCCAGAGCTCAGTACAAATCAGTCAAAGCAGTGAGGACTTAGCAAGACTAGCCTCTGATTTACAAGTCATTATTAGTCGATTCAAAGTTTAGATTGATATACAGATGGAATGAGAGTTATTCCATCTGTATGTCGATTTTGACGTTTGTAGGTTAACTACGCAAATAGTGTCATTCCGACCAGTAGGACGACTGTATGGACACAGGAGGTAGGGCAATGCCGGGAGTGATTGCCGAGGACTCTTGAGTCTAAGCACAACTTGAGTAACAGGATTTCTACCGCCGGTCGAAATGCCAACCCATTTAAAGTGTGTAGCTTGTTAATAAATAGTCATATTATTTAATCAAATAATCTCTCATCATACCCATATCCTCATGCTCCAGATTGTGACAGTGGTACATAAACAATCCCTTAAAATCATTAAACGGTTTTAGAAATGTTACCCTTTCCCCCGGCATGACCAACGTGGTATCTTTCCAGCCACTGTCAACCAAACCTTCGGCTACAGTTGCATGAGAATGTTGATGACGGATATTTACTTCGCGTTTGATAATCTGAAACTGCTCACCGTGTAAATGCATAGGATGAGGCATAGCCATACCATGTCCACCATGATAGCCATTATCAAATTGCATCAATTGCAAACTGTTAACTGGAATCACCTCGTCAGGACGGATATCGTTCATTTTATAAGACCGACCATTCAATAAAGCCGACATATGTCGCATTGATAATGCAATCGTCCTGGGGTTATTTGCATTTGTAGCATCACCTAAACGAAGGGGTGTTATCGGTGTTAACCGCTTCGGTAATGTATCATTAGAACGCGCTTTCTTAACAATCTTGACTTTTAATACAGGGTAATCACCACCTGCGGGTAATGAGCCGCCTGACATCATTCCTCCCATACCGCGACGACCTCCCATCATACCGCCGCCCATGCCTCCACCACGGCCCATCATGCCTCCTCCCATCATGCCACCATGCATAGAAGCACCTTCGAAAGGAATACTGCGCAAAGTTAGCTCAGTACCTATACTTTTCTTACTAAAATCAATCCATAATTCTCGTCTTTCTGCAGGTGCTAACATTACATATGGCATGGTTTCCGGTTTTTCGATCAAACCACCATCAGTACCGATAATAGTAATAGGTGAACCATCATCCCAAGCTAATTTATAAATCCTGGAATTAGATCCATTTAATAATCGTAATCGGTAGGATCTGTTTTCTACAGGCAACACAAAGTCCGGTTGACCGTTAATCATGATTTGATCACCCAGAAACCCCTGCATGC
>Ga0256847_1000837_pt1 | contig 17499 bp, 11 predicted proteins | sample TeddybearmetaG_FD_189099 | JGI IMG/M metagenome (GOLD analysis project Ga0256847, IMG submission 189099) | Hydrothermal vent microbial communities from East Pacific Rise, Pacific Ocean - Teddybear | ecosystem: Environmental > Aquatic > Marine > Hydrothermal vents | place: Pacific Ocean: East... | reverse complement strand
AAGACCTCTGGGTCTGGTATTTTGGGGGCGTAGCTGGACGGTAGTTAGCTGGTGTGAGCTCAGGCGGGGCTTTCGAGTGTTTCGAGTGGACCGAATCCAGGGTTTGCAACCACTACTTTCCAGCTTTGACAAAGATCCGAACAAGTCATGGGATGCATTTCTTGCGCAGTTACAACTGGATATCGAATAGAAATTACTCTCGCTAATGCCAACACGGTGTCAACAGTGTGAGTGCATAATTTAGCTAATCCATTGTTCAGGTAGTCCAGTATGTTGACCCTTATTCAGTACCCGGCTGCATTTGGTGCATCCAGTGCCAGCCCTTTTTGTACCAAAGTTGAAATTCTCCTCAAAATGTCTGGCCTTGAGTATGTGCTTGAAGACATGTCGGATGCACGCAAAATGCCACATTCCAAATTGCCTGTGTTGAGAGATGAACAGAAGTTGATTCCGGATTCCGTCTGTATTCGCGACTACCTTGAGGGTGAACATGACGCGAATTTCGACGGTGCACTCTCTGCTCGGGACCTGGCTGTTAGCCATGCATTTACGCGATTGTGCGAAGAGCGACTGTATTGGGTCATTTTGTATAGTCGATGGATGGATGCGTCGAACTGGGCGCTTATCAAGCAACATTTCTTCGGCGACATTCCCTGGCCGGGCCGCGTGATTGTACCCGGAATAGCGCATAAACAAGTGCGACAAGCCTTGAACGGGCAGGGCGTGGGGCGCCATAGTCCAAAAGATATTTACAACTTTGGCATTCAGGATGTAGAGGCTATTTCGGACTATCTGGGTGAAAACCCTTATTTGATGGGTGCGGAGGTGGGTAGTGTGGACGCCACGGTGTTTGCATTTATTGCAGCAATTTTATTTGCACCCTTTCCCTCGCCGCTAAAAAGTGCAGCGGAAAAAATGGGAAATCTGAAGGGTTATTGTCAGAGAATGCGCGATCGTTTCTCTATGTAATTTGCTTTCCTAGAATATGTCGTCGGGAACTGTCTGGTCTTCATCGCCTCTATCACTCGCCCCATTGCTACCTGAATTGGCCCGGGGTGGGTGTTCCTTTAAAAAGTACTCAAATATTGCATTGGATTGCCCCGGTCTGGCGCGCTCGCCGGTCTGTGGATCGACCTTCAGGGATACCACGTTCTGCGGTTGCTCCCTGGAGGTTTCCGGTGTGTCCTTTAAGGCTTCCAGCATATAGTCGATCCAGATGGGAAGTGGCCGGTTTGAACCGTATTCGCCGTCACCCAATGGTCGGCCATCACTAAATCCGACCCAGGTTGTTGTGACAAGATTTCGATTGTAGCCATTAAACCAGGTGTCGGCTTCGTTGGTGGTGCCGGTTTTTCCGGACAGGTCACGACGCTTGAAGGCGCGGTTCGCGCGCCTGCCCGTCCCACGACGTATTACGTCCTGCAGCATGGAATTAACAATAAAAACATTACTCTGGTTAACTACACGCTGTGCAGGTATGAGGATGGGCGCAGCGGGTTCCGGCAGCCTTGCATAGTTTTCAGAGTTGGTCAGTTCCAGATCTATATCATCCACCAACAATTCCGCCTGAATTTGTAGTGCTGTTGTGATCTCTTCTTTTCTCTTTTCTTCACAAGCAGGGTCACAGACAAGTGGGTAGGCAGCCTGATGTATAACACCGTCTCCAAGTCGCCGTATCTCGGAGATAATATTGGGTTCAATGCGATACCCTTCGTTAGCCAGAATGGAATAGGCGGTAGCCATTTGCATGGGAGTAACCTCGATGGTGCCACCACCTATAGCAAGCTGGGTATTACGCGGAAAATTGCTGGTATCAAAGCCGAACCTGGCCATATGCCTGAGCACCTTGCCAGCGCCGACCTTTATCAATACGCGCATGGAAACGAGGTTAATGGATCGATACAAAGCTTCGCGAAAACGCGTGGGTCCGTTGTAACGACCGCCGTCATTTTTTGGCCGGTAGATGGTTTCCAGATTGGAATCACTAAACACCAGCGGGGCGTCCATAAAGATATCAGAGGCAGTGACTCCATTGGCGATTGCAGCGGAATAAACGAATGGTTTGAGTCCTGATCCCGGTTGGCGCGTTGCCTGAAGCGCGTGATTGAACTGGTTTAACCTGAAATCAAACCCGCCAACCAGGGCTTTGATTTGGCCGTTATTTGGGTCCAGCGATACCAGCGCGCCTTGGATCTCAGGTAACTGGCTAAGGCGCCACACGTCTCCAAGCCGATATACTCGCACAAGGTCGCCTACGCGCACGACATCCGATGCGGTGTCCGGGGAGCCAGACTTGCTATTAACATCTATATACAGCCTCGCCCAGGATATGCCTTCCCATGGCATCGTGTGAATTTCGCCATCGGCAAGTAACATGGAAAAGCTTTGCTCATCTACGCGCGTCACCAATGCTGCCTGAAGGCCTCCGCGCCTGGGATAGGATGCAAGGATTGCCAACTGGGCGTCCCGGGGATTTTCCTCCTGCTCCTGTCCCAGCTCTTGCGGTTCCAGGTTATTCAAATCGGGCACATACCCGGAATTAACCAGATCAAAATGTTGTTCAGCGCCTCGATAACCGTGGTTGCGGTCGTAGCCTATCAGGCCCTTTCGAACTGCTTCGACAGCGGCCTTTTGAAGTCGTGAATCAATCGTGGTGAATACTTCGTATCCTCCTGTGTACAGGTCTTCAGAATAGCGCGCCAACAATTGCTGGCGAACCCATTCGGCCAGATAGGGAGCGTCCAGGTCGAGCTCTCGACTAAATACACGCGCACTTATGGGTGCGACTATTGCTTGCTCATAACTTTCCCTGGAAATAGAGTCCTGGCTGTACATCAGACCCAAAACCACATTGCGCCTGTGCAGTGCACGTTCCGGCCCATTGATGGGGTTTCCTGCTTCGGGTGCTTGTGGAATGCCTGCCAGCATGGCCAGTTGGGGTAAATTCAGCTTATCCAGAGGCTTTCCATAATAGGTCAAGCTTGCTGCCTGTACCCCATATGCCCGTTTCCCGAATGGCACAACGTTTAGATAGAGGGTCAAAATCTCGTCTTTACTGAGCTCCTGCTCAATTTTCAGGGCCAGTAACATCTCCTTGAACTTGCGGATAAAGGTCTGTTCCCGCGAAAAACTGACATTTTTTGCCAGCTGCATGGTGATGGTGCTTGCCCCGGTGCTGATTTTTTGGGTTAGCGCAAGCTCGATAACATCATTAATCAAGGAGATCAGATCTATGCCACGGTGTGAATAGAAACGCTTGTCTTCCGTATCCAGCACTGCGCTGATCAGTAGTGGTGGAATCTCCTCACGAATAACCGGAATCACTCTTCTTGTGCCAAATTCGGCCAATAGGGCACGATCTTCGCTGTAAACGCGCAACGGGGTTTCCAGTTTAACGTTGCGGTAACTTGCAGCAGAGGGTATTTGAGGGTCCAAATAGAGGAATGTGCCTGCCAGAGTGAGCACTGCGGCACATAATCCTGTGGCTATGAGCCAGATAATGAGAGTAACGAAACGTGTAGTCTTGGTTGTCATGGGGTTTTGAGTATAGGCTGCGTGGAATACATCAATTTTGCGGGGTACACCTATTGTTGGTCGGCTGACTTATAGTCAACATCAGGTTGCTCTCGTTAAGAGAGTAGTATCTAATGTTATGCTGTATAAGATCAACGTAAGTACCTGCGTTTAATAAGGAAATTAGTGTGGGCCTATTCCAAAAGAAGTCTAATATACTGCTTGGTCTTGATGTAAGTTCCACTTCCGTGAAGTTATTGGAGCTTTCCCGGACAAATGGCAAGTACAGAGTTGAATCCTACGGAGTGGAGCCACTTCCACCCAATGCAGTCGTAGAAAAGAATATTAGTGATGTCGAGGGCGTTGGCGAAGCATTAAAACGCCTTGTTTCGAGATCCAAAGCAGGTTCCAGTAACGCCGCCGTTGCTGTAGCCGGTTCTGCTGTCATCACCAAGGTTATTGAGATGGATGCCAGTCTGACTGATGAGGAGATGGAAAACCAGATAATCGTTGAAGCAGACCAGTATATTCCCTATCCCCTGGATGAGGTTTCCATTGATTTTGAAATACAGGGCATTTCCGAGCAGAGTCCCGATCAGGTTGAAGTTTTGCTGGCGGCCTGCCGAAAGGAAAACGTTGAATTGCGAGAGGCCGCCATGGAGATGGGTGGGCTGTCTGCTCGTATTGTAGATATAGAAGCGCATGCCATGAAGCGTGCTTTTGAACTTATCCAGTCACAACTGGGTAGCAGTACAGAAGATATGGTGGTGGCGATTCTGGATATTGGCGCCACGATGACCACCTTGAGTGTGCTGGCGGAAGACCGTTCTATTTATACCCGCGAACAGTTGTTTGGCGGAAAACAGCTTACTGAAGAAATTCAACGCAGATACAGTTTGTCCTTTGAAGAGGCGGGCCTGGCTAAAAAACAGGGCGGACTACCGGACGACTATGACGAAGAAGTTCTGAAGCCTTTTAAGGAGGCTGTCCTCCAACAGGTAACCCGTTCATTACAGTTTTTCTTTTCTTCCAGCCAGTATGATGATGTGGATTACATTGTCCTGGCGGGTGGAACCGCTTCCATTGATGGCCTTGCTGCAATGATAGAGAACAAACTTGGAACACCTACGATAATCGCCAACCCTTTTGCAGATATGTCGCTTTCTGCCAAAGTGGATGCTGCTGCTCTTGCCAATGATGCGCCCGCAATGATGATTACCTGCGGCCTGGCCATGAGGAGCTTTGACTAATGGCTAAAATTAATCTCCTGCCCTGGCGTGAATGGGAAAGGGAAAGAAAGAAAAACGAATTTTTGACCCAACTGGGCATTGTTATGGTTTTTGCGCTGGTTCTTGTAATGGGAGCTGGTGTGTTTCTGGAAGGGCTGATTGAAAATCAGCAGGATCGAAACAAATATGTGCAAAACCGCATTACCGTAATGAACGAGCGCATTGCCGAAATTAGCAAGTTACGTGAAGAGCGAGCAGTAATGCTTTCCCGTATGCAGGTGATACAGGAGTTACAGGGTAACCGCCCCATTATCGTACACATCTTTGATGACCTGGCACGAACCCTGGCGAAAGGCGTGCATTACACCAAGGTGGCCATGGCTGGAACAGGATTAAGCCTTGACGGTATAGCAGAGTCCAATAACCGAATTTCCTCGCTAATGCGAAATCTGGACGGGTCAGACTGGTTTTCCAGCCCAAATTTGAAGGGTATTCGGGAAAACAGCAGTCAGGGCGAACAAGCCAGCACGTTTCAGATGTCAGCAGTCAGGGTAAACCCCCGACAAGCTGCTGAAGAGGAATAGAAATGGCTATTCAGGATACTATCGAACAGTTACAGGATTTTGATTTCAATAATATTGATCTCAACAATGTTGGGGGCTGGCCCAGCGCGATAAAGGTTATTTTGTTGGTGCTGATTTTTAGTTTGTTGCTTGCCGGTGGGTATTTTCTCTATTTGACAGACAAACAGGAAATGTTGGTAAAAGTTGAAGCGACGGAACAGGAATTAAAGAAAGACTATGAGGACAAGGCTGCGCAATCGGCTAACCTGGAAGAGTACCGACAGCAGAAAGTGGAAATGGAAACTACTTTTGGAACCCTGTTGCGTCAGTTGCCCAGCGATACAGAGGTGCCGGGTTTACTTGAAGACATAACCCTTTCTGCTCTTCAACATAATTTAAAAATAGGCAGTATTGACTTAAAGGCTGAATCGCAAGCCGAGTTTTACATCGAATTGCCTATAGACATAAACGTAGAGGGTTCCTATCACGACATGGGGGCTTTTGTGAGTAGTGTGGCCAGTTTGTCCCGTATCGTTACCTTGCATAACTTTAATATTGTGCCGATTGATAATTCGATGTTGCGTATGTCGATTGTCGCAAAGACCTATCGTTACGTGGACGAGGAGAATAAGTAGTGAAAGCTGGCCGAATTATACTCCTTCTTTTCCTGTTTTTTGGTCTGTTACAAGGCTGTGATACCAATTCTGGCATCACCGATCTTGAGGCGTATATCGCTGAAGTAGATGCACGGCCAAAAGGTCGTATTGAACCACTCCCGGCCTTGGAGCAGTACACCCTCTTTGCATACAGTGCAGCCAGCTTGCGTAGCCCCTTTGAGCCTCCCGTGGTGATTAAAGCCATTGCGCGTAATGCTGGTGATCCAAAGGTTAAGCCGGATTTTAATCGCGTTAAACACTATCTGGAACAGTTTGGTATTGGTGAATTGAAAATGGTTGGTACTCTGGCGCAGGGTGTTGTTCATTATGCGCTGGTGAGTGATACCGAGGGCGGAGTACATAAAGTCCGCATCGGTGATTATATGGGCACCAATTTTGGCAAAATTGTCGAAGTTGATGACACAGAAATTGAGCTGCTTGAAATTGTTTCCGATGGATTAGGTGGGTGGATTCAAAGAAGGCGGACTCTGACGATGGGCAGTGCTGAAGTATGAGGATGATAAATATGGATAACAAATTCACATCGTTGCGTTGGGTGCTGGCAAGTTGTTTTGCCTGGGCCGTCACGCTCGGCGCATCTGCTACCACTCTGGAATCGATCCAGTTTTCATCACTTCCGGGCGATCAGACCGAAATTTTAATGACCTTTGATGGCCGCCCTCCCGAGCCGAAGGGTTATACGATAGATTCACCAGCGAGAATTTCTCTCGACCTAAAGGGCGTTGTTAGCGGTCTTGCTGACAAACATCATACTCTAGGCAATGGAAACGCACGTAAGGTATCTGTAATTGAGACCAAGGACAGAACCCGTATCATTGTTAACCTGGCCCAGTTGGTAGCGTACGAGACTTCTGTGCAGGGTAACACCCTGACCGTTCTGGTAGGTGCCGATGGATCTACCGGCGTTCCAATGCCTCCTACCAATTATGGGGAAGATAGTGTCTCTACTTATGATGCAATCAATTCTGTTGACTCGCGTATTGATAATATCGATTTTAACCGTGGCGAAGGCGGTGCGGGCGAAGTAACCATCAAATTGTCCAATCCAAAAGCACAGGTGGATGTCTCAAGTGAATCCGGAAAAATAAAGATTGTAGTTCGTGACACACAATTGCCGATGAATTTGCGCCGGCGGCTTGACGTAACTGATTTTGCCACACCCGTTCAAATTGTGGACGCCCTGCAGGAAGGTGACAACGTCGTTTTTCTGGTTAACGCTACAGGTGCATATGATTATCTGGCCTATCAGGCAGATGATATGTTCAGCCTGAACGTAAATCCCTTAACCCGTGAAGAAGTTGCACGCCAGGAAGATATCTTTAAGTATAAAGGCGAAAAACTTTCGCTTAACTTCCAGGATATTGAAGTGCGCTCGGTACTGCAGCTGATAGCGGATTTCACTGATCTGAACCTGGTTGCGAGTGATACCGTTACTGGCCGGATTACCTTGCGACTGAAAAATGTACCGTGGGACCAGGCGCTGGATTTGATTCTAAAAACCAAGGGTCTGGATAAGCGTGAAATTGGCAATGTACTGCTGGTTGCTCCAGCTGCTGAAATAGCTGCCCGTGAAAAACTGGAACTTGAAAACCAGCGTCAGATTTCTGAGCTTGCGCCACTGCATACTGAATTTATCCAGGTGCGATACGCCAATGCGACCAACCTGTTTGAACTGTTTAACGGCTCGGATGGGCCCAGTCTTCTGTCCGAGCGCGGTAGTGTGATTGTTGATGAGCGCACCAATTCGGTCATACTGACCGAAACGGCTGCCAAGCTGGAAGAATTCAGAAAGATATTAACGCAACTTGATGTACCTGTACGTCAGGTGCTGATTGAATCTCGAATAGTGACTGCCAACGCCAACTTCTCCCAGCAACTTGGAATACGTTGGGGTGGTGGAGCCATTAAGAATAATGGTTCAACCGATCTGCTCTATGGGGGGTCACTTGAAACTCTGGTGGAGCTGGGCAACACAGCTACAGCAATTTTCCCTGACGCACTTGGAGTTGACTTAGGTGTTCAGGGTCCGGGAGTAACCAGCCTGGGAATAGGTATTGTGGGTGATGACTATATTCTGGATCTGGAATTATCTGCTCTGGGAAGTGAAGGTCATGCTGAGGTAATTGCACGGCCCAAGGTAATAACTTCAGATAAACAGACAGCTACCATCAAGTCCGGGGTAGAAGTGCCGTATGCGGAAGCAAGTAGTAGTGGTGCTGCGACAGTTTCGTTTAAGGAGGCGGTATTGCTGCTTGAAGTAACGCCTCAGATAACCCCGGATAATCGAATTATTATGGATCTTCGTATTAATCAGGACACGGTTGGCCAACAGTTTGGCGAGGGTGGTGGCGGACCTCCGGCGATTAATACCAATGAGATTACCACCCAGGTGTTGGTAGAAAACGGACAGACTATTGTTCTTGGTGGAATATTTACTACGGACAAGACTACCTCGGTTACAAAAACACCGTTTTTTGGCGATTTGCCCTGGGTAGGATTTTTGTTCCGCCGCACGACCGAGCGTGATGATAAACAGGAGCTTCTGGTTTTTATTACACCTCGCATAATCCAGGATACGCTCACCGCGCAGTAATGAAGGCTTAACGTACAGGCTTTCTGTTAGTAGACTAAACGGCGCATATTGCGCCGTTTTTAATTGACTCACGCCCTTATGAAAAATATCAATACAAACATTTTTCTGGTTGGACTTATGGCTGTGGGTAAAAGTACGGTTGGTAGATACCTTGCTAAAGAGCTGATGCTGGAGTTTTATGATTCGGATCGAGTTATCGAAGAAAGTGCCGGGGCTGCCATATCCTGGATCTTTGATAAGGAGGGTGAGTCAGGATTTAGAAAAAGAGAGGCCAGCGTTATTGACGACCTGACCCAAAAACGCGGAATTGTACTGGCTACGGGAGGAGGTGTTGTTCTAAGGGAAGAAAACCGCCGCCATTTAGTGACCCGGGGAACGGTAATCTATCTTGTCAGTTCGCTGGATCACCTGGTTGAACGCACACAGCGATCCAGTACCCGGCCCCTATTGCAGGGTGGAAAGGCAATGGATGTTTTTGAAAAACTACAGTTGGAACGTGGCCCCTTGTATCGGGAGGTATCGGACTATGAATACAATGCAGAACATACAACGCCCCGGGTCCTTGCGCGTAATATTTCTCGCGCAATACTCTCGAATGAACCGTAAGCGATATTAATATGCATGAAAATTTGACGGTAAATTTAGGGGACAGGAGCTATCCGATCTATATTGGTAGTGGACTGATTGCGCGAGGAGACCTGTATGCCCGACATATCATGGGCCAACAGGTTCTGGTGGTCAGTAACGAGACCGTAGCCGCCTCCTACCTGCCAGCATTGCAAAAAACCCTGGCTACAGGGCATACGCTGGATATCTGTCTGTTACCGGATGGCGAGCAATACAAAACCCTGGATACCTATGCGCAGGTTATTGATGTTTTGATGTCTAAAAGACATAACCGTACAACGACACTTTTGGCTTTGGGCGGTGGTGTAGTGGGAGATATTGCCGGTTTTGCCGCAGCGACCTATCAGCGCGGGGTAGGATTTGTTCAGATCCCCACGACTTTGCTGGCGCAGGTTGATTCATCGGTTGGTGGTAAGACAGGGGTGAATCATCCTGGTGGCAAAAATATGCTTGGTGCCTTTTACCAACCCCAATGCGTGGTTATCGATACTGATGTACTGGATAGTTTACCCGAGCGGGAATTTTCGGCCGGGCTTTCGGAAGTAATCAAGTACGGGATGATCTGGGACAGGGAATTTTTTGCCTGGCTTGGGGCCAATATGTCTGCACTGCGAGCAAAAGAACAGGGTCCCCTGGCAAGAGCTATCAAAAGGTCCTGTGAGATTAAGGCCCTGGTGGTGGCACAGGACGAGCGTGAAAAGGGGCTAAGGGCGATACTGAATTTTGGCCACACCTTTGGTCACGCGATTGAGAAGCTGACTGACTACAAGCGCTACCTGCATGGGGAAGCGGTCGCAATCGGGATGATGATGGCTGCGGAGTTATCCAACCGCTCAGGATTGCTTTCAGCTGAAGACCTTGAACGACTTAAATCCCTGCTGCATGCAGCAGGGTTACCTGTATGTGCCGATCAGGATATGGATGCACAAGCTATGCTGAATGCGATGGGTATGGACAAAAAGGTGGTGGATGGCGTGCTGCGACTGATATTGATAGATGCTATTGGGTCTGCACGGATAAGTGATGACGTTGATCCGAAGCTGTTAGAGCAGACTCTGCTCCCATAGGGTTGTTTTCTAACGATCCAGGTAGCAACTAATACTTGATGCGGCTTCCCGACCCTCATATATAGCCCTAACTACCAGCGATTGTCCGCGCCGGCAATCTCCCGCAGCAAAAACGCCCTCTACGGTAGTTTGAAAATCCGTAAGACTGGCTTTGTAATTGGAGCGCTCATCGTAGCCCAATTTCAGAGGGTCGGATGCATCGTGTTCGGGACCCAAAAAACCCATCGATAGCAGAATAAGATCTGCTGGCCACAATTTTTCGGTGTCGGGGAGTATTTCCAGTTTTCCATCCCGCCAACTAACTTCCTGGGTGATAATTCCGGTGAGCCTGCCATTTTCGCCCTGGAACTCTTTTCCTGAAATCGAGTAGGTACGGGGATCACTGCCAAATTTTCTGTTTGCTTCTTCGTGGCCATAGTCGACCCGAAAAATTTTTGGCCAGGTTGGCCAGGGATTGTCCGCTGCCCTTTCTGCCGGAGGTGTGTCCAGAATTTCGAAATTAACCAGTGATTTGCAACCATGCCTTATGGACGTAGCCAGGCAGTCGGTGCCTGTATCACCCCCGCCAATAACAATAACGTCTTTATTTTTTGCGCTTATGTAGTTTCCGTCCATATGCCCGGAATCCAGCAGGCTGCGTGTATTTTGTGTTAAAAATTCCATAGCGAAAAATACACCGCTCAGCCCTCTTCCCGGGATGGGCAAATCACGGGGCAATGTTGCCCCGGTAGTGAAAAGTACCGCGTCAAACTCTTCTTTTAACGCCTGCGCTGAAACTGTACTTTTGCTGCCATCGCCTACATTTGTATTTACCTTAAAGGTAATGCCTTCGTCACGTAGTATCTGAACGCGTCGATCGACTACCTGCTTGGAAAGTTTCATATTGGGAATACCATACATCAGCAAACCACCAATACGGTCGGCACGCTCAAACACGGTTACCAGGTGACCCGCCTTGTTCAGCTGTGCTGCTGCTGCAAGCCCTGCTGGACCAGACCCAACCACTGCGACAGTTTTTCCGGAGCGGGTATTGGGTGGGTGTGCAACAATCCAGCCTTCATCAAAGCCACGATCCACAATTGCCATTTCTATATTTTTGATGGTTACCGCGGGATCAGTAACACCGAGTACACATGCTCCTTCGCAGGGAGCAGGGCAGACCCGACCGGTAAATTCAGGAAAGTTGTTGGTGTGGTGCAGTCGATCCAGCGCGTCTTTCCAGTGATTGCGATACACAAGATCGTTCCATTCCGGAATCAGGTTATAAACCGGACAGCCCTCATCCGACTGACAGAAAGGTATGCCACAGTCCATGCAACGCGCAGACTGTGTCGCCAGGCGCTGCTGGTCATGCGAGATGTAGATTTCGTCATAGTCCAGCATACGCTGGTCTACATCTCTGTAGGGTGCTGCATCGCGTCTAAATTCAGCGAAGCCGGTAACCTTTCCCATAATCTGGAGTTTTCCTTTCTAATATTAGCCGTTGTCAGGCGATACTGTGTGCAAGTCTGCGTTTAGGCTCCTGCTTTTTTTTTTGACCTTGTGACTCCAGCACGCGCTTGTAGTCTTTTGGCATTACTTTTACGAACTGAGTCGAAGAAATAACCCAGTTATCCAGCAGAGCGCGGGCTATTGCAGAGCCAGTATATTGTGCGTGTTGCTCAATAAGACTGCACAGTTCCTGATTGTCCTGTTCACTTTCCATGCGGTCCAGGTCAACCGTTTCCCGGTTGCACCGGCGATTGAATGTGGTTTGTGGATCCCAAACGTAGGCTATGCCCCCACTCATACCGGCAGCGAAATTGCGCCCGGTTGGCCCAAGTATTACAACACGCCCTCCGGTCATGTATTCACAGCCGTGGTCGCCCACGCCTTCGACAACGGCACTTGCACCGCTGTTACGCACACAAAACCGCTCGGCGACCACGCCCCGAAAAAAAGCCTGTCCAGAGGTTGCACCATACAAAGCGACATTGCCTGCAATGATATTTTCTTCGGCGAGAAACTGGCTGGATTTTGGCGGGTACACAATAACTTTCCCACCCGAAAGGCCCTTGCCGGTATAGTCGTTTGCGTCCCCTTCTACTTCGAGAGTGACACCTTTGGCCAACCAGGCACCCAAACTTTGGCCTGCGCTACCGGTAAATTTGAAATGGATAGTATCGTCGGGCAGCATTTGTGGCCCCACGCGTTCAATAATACGGTTAGACAACATGCACCCAACGACCCGGTTGGTATTCTTGATTGGTAGCTTAAAACTCACTTTATTGCCCTTACTTAGCGCGGGCTCAGCCAGTTCAATTAGCTTGTTGTCCAGGGCTTTGCTAATACCATGGTTCTGGCCGTGAATGCGATATACACCCAGACAATCTTCAGGTTGTTTTGCCGCAGTGAGTAGCAGGCTTAAATCAAGCTCCTGGGCCTTCCAGTGCTTTACCGTTTTATCTACTTGCAGTGCATCTACGCGGCCAACCATATCAGTTAGTTTTTTGAATCCCAGATGTGCCATTATTGTGCGCAGCTCCCTGGCGACCATAAACAGGTAGTTGGTTACGTGTTCGGGTTGTCCGGCAAATTTCTTTCGCAGTGCTTTGTCCTGGGTGGCGATTCCCACCGGGCAGGTGTTTAAGTGGCATTTGCGCATCATAATACACCCGAGAGTAATCAGGGGTGCTGTAGCAAAACCAAATTCCTCTGCTCCTAACAAAGCCGCAATAGCTACATCCCTGCCGGTTTTTAGCTGGCCGTCGGTTTGTAACACTACCCTTGAGCGCAGGTTATTCTGTACCAGCGTTTGATGGGTTTCTGCCAGCCCCAGCTCCCAGGGAATACCCGCATGTTTGATAGAGGTTAATGGCGACGCCCCTGTACCGCCGGTATCCCCGGCAATAACTATATGATCTGCTCGCGCTTTGGTAACGCCTGCTGCAACTGTGCCAACGCCCAGCTCTGCGCCCAGCTTGACACTGATACGTGCTTTTGGGTTGGCATTTTTAAGGTCATGAATAAGTTGGGACATGTCCTCAATAGAATAGATATCATGATGCGGCGGAGGACTAATCAAGCCAACCCCTGGGGTGGAGTGCCTTATGCTTGCGATGTAGTCGTCTACCTTGGGTCCGGGAAGCTCGCCTCCCTCGCCGGGCTTGGCGCCCTGAACAATCTTGATCTGCAGCTCGTCTGCATTGCTGAGGTAGTTAATGGTTACGCCAAAGCGTCCGCTGGCTACCTGTTTGATGGCAGATCGTTTGGAATCACCATTCGCCATTGGAGCAAATCTATTGGCGTCTTCACCACCTTCCCCGGTATTGGACTTGCCACCAATGCGGTTCATGGCTATGGCGAGGCTTTCGTGCGCTTCCTGTGAAATGGATCCAAAGCTCATTGCCCCGGTCGCAAAACGTTTAACCAGATCAGCTTCACTTTCAACTTCTTCAAGCGGAATCGGACCGCCATTAACGTTCACGCGAAATTGGAGTAGTCCACGTAAAGTGGCGAATTTGTTGTTTTGTTCGTTAATACGTTTAGCAAATTGCCAGTAGGCATTCTCGTCGTTGTTTCGGGCAGCGTTTTGCAGTGCGGCAATGGACTCCGGGTCCCACATGTGCCTGTCACCACCTGCCCGCCAATGGAAATCGCCCGGATTGGGCAGATTGGTAGAACCTGCAGATTCCGCCACATAACCCAGATTGTGCCTGCGCAAGAGCTCTTCAGCCAGAGTGGTAAAACCAGCACCCTTAATGCGGCTCGCCGTACCTGTAAAGCAGCGCTCTATCACGTCCTCTGCAAGTCCGATGGCTTCAAAAATTTGGGCACCTTTGTAGGATTGCAGCGTTGAAATACCCATTTTAGCCATGACTTTCATCATGCCTTTGCCGATTGCCTTTTTGTAAGACGTGACTATTTTTTCCTTAAGCAGGTCCGCACCGCCTGTTCGCTCCCGGTTTACCAACAGATGTGGAATGTTGTTCAGGTAGCCGTCTCTTTCTGCTTGAAACAGCGCTTCGAAAGCGAGGTAGGGATTTATCCCATCGGCTCCATAGCTGGTTAACAGGCAATGATGTTGTACTTCCCGCGCCTCACCGGTTTCAACGATTATGCCGATTTTGGAACGCGCTGCAGTGCATACTAAATGTTGGTGAACAGCACCGGTTGCCAACAGGGCGCTTACCGGAATTCGCTCAGCACTAATATTGCGATCGGACAGGATAATCAGGTTATCACCCGCCTCGACTGCAGCACTCGCTGCATCACAAATAACTGTTAGTGCTGCTTCCAGACTTACGTCTTTGGTGTGTGTAATGTCTATTACTCTGCTGCTCCAGCCCCGATAGTCCAGGTGTCTGAGCGCACTTAGCTCGACATTGGAAAGAATGGGGTGATCCAGTTGCAGTCGCTCGCAGTGTTCCGGGCTGGTAGACAAGAGGTTTTTTTCAGGGCCGATGTAACAGTTCAGGGCCATTACGACTTCTTCACGAATCGAGTCAATTGCCGGATTTGTAACCTGGGCGAACAGTTGCTTGAAATAGTCGTACAGCATTCTCGGTTTATCCGAAAGTACAGCCAGGGCTGAGTCGTTACCCATAGAGCCCAGTGGATCACGCAACTCCCTGATCATAGGCAGTAACATAAATTGCAGGGTTTCTGTGGTGAAACCAAAGGCCTGCATCTGATTAAACAGCGTTCGTGTTTCAAACACGGGTACGGGGTTGTTTCCTGGCAGGTCTCTAAATGCCATGGCGTGTTTGTTTAGCCACTGCGCATAGGGTCGGGCCTGTGCCACCTTTGTCTTGAGCTCTGTATCCGGGATCAACCGACCTTCGGAAAAATCTATCAGGAAAATCCGTCCAGGTTTCAAGCGGCCTTTTTCAATGATGCGCGCTGGATCGATGTCCAGCACTCCAACTTCGGAAGCCATAATGCATTTATCATCGTCGGTAATGTAATACCGACTGGGGCGTAGGCCATTGCGATCCAGCACGGCGCCCACGCAATCACCATCAGTGAATGCAATGGAAGCAGGCCCGTCCCAGGGCTCCATCTGGCAGGAATGAAACTCATAGAAACCACGTTTCTCTTCCGACATTTGTGTATGTCGCTGCCAGGCTTCCGGAATCATAATCATGAGCGCTTCCTGAAGAGAGCGCCCGTTCAGCCGGAGAAACTCCAGCACATTGTCAAAACTTCCCGAGTCTGAACAATCTTCCTCAATTACCGGAAACAGGTCTGTGATTTCGTCTTTAAACAAAGGTGATTCAATCAGGCTCTGCCGTGTACTCATGGAGTTGCGGTTGCCAAGAATCGTATTAATCTCGCCATTATGGCTACAGTATCGGTTAGGCTGTGCACGGTCCCACGACGGAAAGGTATTGGTGCTGAATCTTGAGTGCACCATGGCTATATGGGTTTCAAAATTCGGGTTACGCAAGTCAGGGTAAAACGGAAATACCTGTGCAGGCGTAAGCATGCCCTTGTAGACAATGGTTTTGGTAGACAGGCTACAGACGTAAATTAGTTTCCGTTCACTCAGCGATTTATCACCTCGCAGTGTTTTTATGGCGCGTTTACGAATCAGGTAAAGTTGGCGCTCAAACTCTGGATTATCGATGCCCTGTGCAGACGCAATAAATGGTTGGGCAAGGTAAGGCATGGCGGCAAGGGCTGCACTTCCAATATTTGCCTTAACGGGGTCGGTAGGAACTTTTCGCCAGCCCAGAAAGCTCTGACCCGCATCAACAACTACCTGCTCTATTAAGCGGGTAGCAGTTTCTCGCTCGTCATTATTCTGGGGAAGAAAGAAAATTCCAGTGCCATAAAGTCCCGCTTCTACTTCTACGTCAAATTCTTTTTTTACAATGCCTTGAAACAGCTTGTGCGGTAGCCCGGTTAATACACCTGCCCCATCACCAGTGTTCTCTTCATAACCCACACCGCCGCGGTGCTCCATACGACAGTTGATGTGATCTGCGTCGACAATTATCTGGTGGCTCGCCCGGCCTTTAAGGTCACATATAAAGCCGATTCCACAACTGTCATGTTCATTGGCAGGATCATAGAGGCCATACTTTTCAGGCAGCCCAAAAGGTCGTTGTCTGGTGCACGCGTTTTGCGTGTTTTCGGTCATGCAGCGGTCTCCCGGATTACTATTGGCAAGCCATGGTGGACGATTGTTCGCCTCTTATTCACTTGGAATGGCTCGAATTATACCCCGGATCCTGATGTTATTTAGACGGTTTGAACTTAAACTGTTGATTTAAAACGTAAAATTCAAATATCCGACAATCTGCTTTTTAGATGCGGTCGATAAAAATGTCAGAAAATGGCTTACGAATCAAGTTTGGTTTGGTTGAGGACGCTTGAGAATTCGATTTGTTCCGGTTACCTGCCTTCGTTCAAGGGGAGGCTGCAGGGTCGAACCCCGTCGGCTCCGCCGTTTGCATGCGGTCGTATGTGATACATCGAGGAAGCTGATTGTTATTTGCCGACGAGTTCTGCTAGAAATTTGGCGAAAGGAATAATGTCGCCCTTGACGCTGGCAGCTTCGAGTGTTGCCATGTATCTGGATCGTTTTTCAACGGGAATGATTGTCCAGGGATAGCCGCCTGAAGCGAGCATAACGTTCATGAGGTAACGGCCCATCCTGCCATTGCCATCCATATAGGGATGAATGTACACGAAGATCCAGTGACCAAGTACGGTTCTAACCGCCGAATGTTCTTCTTCTCTCAAATGGTCGAATAGAGCAGGCATGCAATCGAGAATGGCCTCCTTTTTCAGGGGCACATGTTTTGAGTTTCGAATATAGACCTGGTCGTTGCGGTAGCCTGCGAGATCTGCTGCTTTAAGGATGTTCGTATCTACACTGGGGCCGAACAGGGCAAGGTACCAATCTGCGTGGTCGTGATCGGCAACTTCACCGGAATTTGTATTGTTTAATACCTTCTCGACGCCCTTTTTCACTTCGTTGAAAGCGAGCCAATATCCCCGTGCCGCCATAGTATCGCGCCGCTGCCTGTCGTCCTTTAGTTGGTCTGGATTCCAGTCGCCGATGCGTACGCGTTCGATAAGTTCGGGTGTAACCTGGTAGCCCTCAATCGAAAGCGAATGGTAGGCGTCTGTAACGTAGATTTCGTCTACTTCTTTTAGATACGCTGCCTTGTTACCAGGAATGCCAGGCTGTTCTGGAAAGGCAGTGATGATTCCTGCACGCATCGTTTGCCAGTTTGTGTG
>Ga0256847_1000836_pt1 | contig 17504 bp, 7 predicted proteins | sample TeddybearmetaG_FD_189099 | JGI IMG/M metagenome (GOLD analysis project Ga0256847, IMG submission 189099) | Hydrothermal vent microbial communities from East Pacific Rise, Pacific Ocean - Teddybear | ecosystem: Environmental > Aquatic > Marine > Hydrothermal vents | place: Pacific Ocean: East... | reverse complement strand
ATAGAAACGCAAATTATATGAAGCAAAAAATACAAGTAATAGTATTTCCACTTTTGATGATTCTACATTGGTCATGTAGTTTCTCTCAAGAAAAAAAAAGTGAACAAGTTAGTGCGACCTGGACTAAACTAGCTATAAACCCCCCGCCAACTATACAGCAAAGTTATAGCATAGCTTATAATACGAGTCATAAGAGAATTGTAGCCTATGGCGGTAGAACAGGTTTTAAATCAGACTTTCAAAATGTGAATGAAACGTGGGGATTTGACTACCAAAAAACCATCTGGGTAAACCTTGAACCAAAAAACTCACCTCCATGGAGAGTAAGTCATTCCATGGTATATGACCCTGTAGGAGACAAAATTATCATGTTTGGAGGGGATGATTTTAAACAAGGCTTTAAGGATCTTTGGTCATATGATTACTTCAGTAACCTTTGGACAAATATTACTCCTGATTATTCTCCAGGAGCCCGGGAAATGCATGGAATGGTTTATGTGCCTGGCAGGGAAGTAATAATTATGGTAGGCGGTAGAAGACACAATGGCGGAGCAGCTTATTTCGATATTTGGGAACTAAATTGCAAAACTTATACTTGGAGAAAATTGAATCCGGAAAATAATCCAAAGGTATCAGACCACGTAAACATTACTTATGATCTGTCAGCTAAAAAAGTACTATTATACCTTGCCCCTGAAATCTGGGCTTATGATTTAAACGCCAATGACTGGATTCAACTCATGCCTGATAACAAACCTAATCTTGACCACTCCAGTTTCCTTTATGATCCTAAGCATAATAAATCCATTCTTTTTGGCAATATATTTGGCAAAGAGGGCAGGTTTACATGGGTTTTTGATTATTCGAGAAACAACTGGACAAATATCACTCCGCAAAACATGATTAATGTACGAATCGAGCATGATGGTATGGTTTACTTACAAGACGAACAAGTTTTTATTCAACATGGAGGTTGTTGTTCAAACTTAACTCTTGAGTTAAAAATAAATCAATGAAACAAGCTCATAACAATGGATAAAACAGAAATCAGCCTCATGGGCTGATCTCTGTTTATCATGGAGCGTACGTTGGCTGCTATGAAAATTAAAAAAGCGTCCTCATTAGTGAAACGAAACACTTTCAAAATTATACCTTATTGATAATCAATACCTTAAATGTATGGCGATAGAAATTAGGAGAAAGAAAAAAGAATATAAAATGAATGATAAAAAACTATCAGAATTAACAGACCAAGAGTTGTTAGATGAAGCAAAAAAAATGAAATCAAGTTCTATAACTCATGCTGTATTAATTGGACTTGTGATTGGAGTTGTAATTTATGGTGTTGCAAAAAACAATCTTGGATTTTTTACATTAATTCCTCTATATTTTGCATACAAAATATTTAATAATCCTGATAATAATAAAAACAATAAAGAATTGGAAAAATTACTAAAAGAACGAAATTTGAAATAATAAATAGTAAGACAAAAGAGGAATGGTATAACAGGAGATGGAAATAAATTTAAATGTAGAGTTTCTAACTCTACAAATTGTGGAATTGGAAAATAGAAATTTCTTTTTTGAAGATAAGGAACGATTCAATAATAAAGTAACATTTTCTACTTGTTATATTATCTTTCTACAGCGTTAAAAAGCCTCGCCAATGCCCCGCATTGTCTACGTTTTTTGCCTTGTTGAAAAATAATATACCTGCGTATAAAAGAGAACTTTATTAATGTACCATTCCTAAGCGTAAATAGTGAATATATTCACGGCAAATAAAAACTGCTTCGATTTTAATTCACTTTACAAAAAATAAAATTCAGTTCTTCAATTTCGAGGAACGGTAAAAAAAACACGGCAACCAAAACACAGTAGATAACGATCATGCTTCCTTTGGTCACACGCCGCATCTACAAACCGTTATATGTAATTCCTGTGTCTGGTCAATATAGCATAACTGACTTATATTTTACTTGTTTTAAAACTAACTATAATAAGGTGCAGCACTTTTCTGAAAAATTGTATCTACCTTTTGTAATTTCGTGGATATAAAATAATTTTTTTATATAGTATGAAAAGTAAAAAATCTATACTACTACTATTTTTAATACTTAATTGTTTTTACTCGAAAGCACAAGGGGCTTTTAATACCTGTGGTTCAGAAATTCTAGAAGAATTTTTATTAAACCATAATCCTGAAACTCAAAAGAATAATGCTATACTGGAGAACAAATACCAAGACGATCTTTCTAAATCAAATAGAAGTGTTAATGATAGTATTTGCCTTCCAATAGTAGTTCATCTTATCCATAATGGAGGATTAGAAAATATAACTGATACGCAAATATTCCAAGGTATCGAAAATCTAAATGATGCCTTTGCCAATAAGAATTATTATAATCCTAATACGGGACTTGATACAAAAATTCAATTTTGTTTGGCACGACGCGATACTATAGAAAATGAAATCAATGGAATTTTAAGATATACTTCAATTTATACAGATATGAGTATTTCTGGAAGCTTAGATAGCATCTTAGATCTTGCTTATTTCGACCCCTCACAATATATAAATTTGCACATTGTACAGGAAGCTTGTTTAGGTGGAAATTGTGGGGCAGTCGGATTTGCTGGATTTAATAAAATTGTAGTAGAGGCGGCATATTTTGGTGTGTCTGAAAGTAAAGATGCAGTTGTCACTCATGAGATGGGTCATTTTTTAGGACTAGATCATACATTCAAAGGAGGGTGTAATAATACTAATTGTCTCTCTGATGGAGATAGAGTATGTGATACGCCACCTGATAACCAGAATTTCGAAAATTGTTTTTCGGAGCATAATTCATGTACTTCAGATGCTGATGATTCGTCAATTAACAATCCTTTTAGACCGATTATTTTAGGAGGGCTGGGAGATCAAAAAGATTCTCATCGCAATTATATGGACTATAATTCATTTGAGTGTTATGATCAGTTTACTCAAGGTCAAGTCGATCGGATGCATTGGACCATTCAAAATAGGTATAGTTCTTTATTACAATCCAAAGCTTGCCTTTCTCCTTGTGTCAATGAAGCCTTTGCCCTTTTTACGGCTTTAACTGATTCTATTGAAGCAGGAACAACACTCAATTTTATTAATCTGTCTACTAATGCGATATCGTATGTTTGGACCGTTGATGGAGACGTTTTTTCGGTTTTAGAAAATCCTACTTTAATGCTAAATGACGTAGGAACTTACCTTATAGAGCTAGAAGTATGGAACGGAGATGACACTTGTCTACCTCATACTTTTAGTATCGATATTGTTGTTTATTGTCCAATACAGTCCTGTATAGACTATCAAGTGATAGGGCAATATTTATATTTTGAAAATTGTGCCTCAACTCAAGAAGAAAATTCGTGGATTATAATAAGCGGTAATAATGATACATTATTCCAGTCAGCATCTGTAAGTTTAGATTCTTTTTATATAAATAATATTTTTTTCGTTCGGCTTTGTCTTATGACAAGCAATAATTATTGCCAAGATTACATTTGTGAAATTATAGATATCGTTTCAGACGGTACGGAAATATGTAATAATGAGAAGGACGACGACGACGATGGCTTAGTCGATTTGTTTGATCCTGATTGTCCCTGTGATATTGATGCTTATCAAGCACAATGTGAAGTGGACTGTCAGTATATTCCAGAACCTTCATTTGATTTTGGGATGGAAATTAAATGGAAGACACAACCTTTTAAGGGATTTCTTTCAAATGTAGTTTCATATTCTAATACTTCAAATCAAACAATACTAGGGTTAGTTGATAGGCCATCTAACAGTCCGGATGGGCCAGCACTTTATACCTTAGATGGAATGACTGGCTCTATTTTAGATATGACATCCGCTCCGTTCAATGATTCAGATTGGTTGGCGATTGCAAGAAATGACCCATCATCAGAAGTAAATTATTTCACTTTCGAAGAGTATGGATTTAAGAAATTTAATTCATCTTTAGATTTAACCACAACATCCGATCTGTCTTCTCAAGATAGAAGTAGTCCCATAAATTTTGCTGATTTTAATGGAGATGGAATAGCTGAGGTTTACATAGGTAATACAATCTATAATTCCATCACTGGAAAAATATTGATTGAGGACGCACTGGTCAAAGGGTGCAGTCAAGGTTGCAGAGTTCAAATTTCTGTCGCTGGCGATTTTTTACCAAGTCCTGGTTTAGAATTGGCCATTGGAAATGTGATTTACGATATTGAAATAAATAATCCCAATGGTACTTCTGGGAATAGTATGATCGCTCAATTTGCTGATTTTCCTATTAAAGATGGCTTTACTTCCGCTGGAGATATAGATGGAGATGGACAATTGGATGTAGTTGTCGTAAAAGGAACTGGGGGACCAAACTCAGATGGAATATGGGTTTGGAACCCTAGAACACTAGAATTGATCGCTAGAGCTCCAGCAGATAATAGTTGGGGTGGCATTGCTTCTATTGGAGATGTAGATGGAGATTGCTTACCAGAAATTTGTATGCCATTTTTTGAAGAATTGAGAATGTATAAATATGATGGCACTAAAGATCTTAAGTTATTATATAATCTACCTACAACCGACAACTCTGGATCATCAGGAGTAACTATGTTTGATTTTAACCATGACGGATATAACGAAGTGGTTTATAGAGATCTTTCCGACTTAAAGATAATCGAGGGTTCTACTGGTTTTACATTAAGCTCCATTCCACTTAAAAGCACTACTGGTTATGAATGCCCCATAATTACAGATGTAGACAATGATGGTCAAGCCGAGATACTAATTAGTGGGCATGAATCTCAATGGAATAAAACAATTCTTTATTGCATTAAGTCTTCATCTGATACATGGGCTCCCTCAAGAATAGTATGGAATCAATATAGTTACAACCCCACTTTTGTAAACGATGATCTCACCATTCCGCGTTACCCTCAAAATCCGGCAAAATCACTGCAAGGAACAGAAAATTGTTTGCAAGAAACATGTAACACACCTTACAATAATTTTATGGTTCAGGCTACTTACCGAACACAAGAAGGTTGTTTTGTTTGGGAAGATCCTGAATGCATAGGAGAAATTTGCGACAATCAAAAAGATGACGACGACGATGGACTGGTCGATTTATTTGACCCAGATTGCCCATGTAGCAATGAAGCTTATCAGGCTCAGTGTGAAGTGGACTGCAACTATATTCCAGATCCTTCTTTTGATTTTGAGATGAAAATTAAATGGAAATCAAATAAGGAGGTTATATCTACATCAAATATTGTGTGCTATGTATCTCCTAATTCTGAATCATATATAGCGACTAGTTATACTGATCTCAAACTTAATAGCAGACCTTCTTACTTACGAATTTTTGATGGTAAAACTGGATTATTACGGAATGAAGAATATTACGGTTCCAATGTGTACCCTTCTATAGCCATGGGGAGACAAAATGCTAGCTCGGATATCGAATACTATACCTTAGTCGATTATGGGTATAAAAGATTCTCTTCCAGCTTGGATTTATTAGAAACCTCAGAATTATGCAATTTCAATGAATCTGCTCCTATAAGTTTTGCTGATTTTAACGGAGATGGAATCTCAGAAATTTATTTTGGGAATGCAATTTATAATTCAAATACAGGAGCAGTCTTAATAGAAGATAATCTCAGTTTGGGATGCAATGGTAATTGTTTTCGTAGTTTTTCCATTGCTGGTGATTTTTTACCAAGTCCCGGTCTTGAATTGGCAATTGGAAACGCTATTTATAATATTTATATTAGTAATGTTAATGGTGCAATCGGAAACTCTATGATCGCTCAATTTGCAGATTCTCCAATTTCCGATGGCTATACCTCAGCAGGCGATATTGATGGTGATGGAGAATTGGATGTAATAGTGGTTAATGGGAATAGCAATTCAGATAAAGGAATATGGATCTGGAATCCTAGAACTTTAAAATTAATTGCTAGTGCACCTATTAACGTCGAGGGAGGTGGAGTAGCAAGTCTGGGAGATTTAGATGGAGATTGTCTTCCAGAGATAGCAGTAATTTTTGATTTGGAATTAAGAGTGTATAAATACAATGGCTCTCAAGATTTGGAGCTTTTATATAGTTTACCAGTTACTGATGATTCCGGTATCACAGGTATTACTATGTTCGATCTTAATCAAGATGGTGAAAATGAAATAATTTATAGAGATGAAACTGACTTAAAAATTATAGAAGGAAAAACAGGAGTTACGTTAAGTTCAATACCGATGAAAAGTGGAACTATATTAGAGTATCCAATAATTGCAGATATAGATCAAGATGGACAAGCAGAAATTCTAATTAATGGATATGAGACAGATTTAGAGGAGAGTTTCATGTACTGTATAGAATCTGCTGGTAGCCCATGGGCTCCAGCAAGATCTTTATGGAATCAGTATAGTTATAACCCGACAATGGTAAATGACGATCTCACGATTCCTTGTTACCCACAAAACCCAGCAAAGCCTTTACAAGGAACAGAAAACTGTCTACAAGGAGCAGCATGTAGTACACCATATAATAATTTTATGGTTCAAGCTACAAATAGAACTCAGGCTGGATGTTTCGTTTGGCCAGCTATAGATCTGAGTTTAAGACTGTTGGATTTTAAGTGTAATGGAGATAGTCTGGAAATTGATCTAGTTATTAATAATGATGCAGACTTTCTAAGTGTAGATGATACGATTTGTATCAACTGGTACTTTGATCAAATGACTCCGAGCAACTTACTAGAGATATCATGTTTGCCTATAATGCTAAGCACTGAATCATCCAGTGATACATTACATTTTACTATTGATCTAGATGGAAATAGTATAAACCAGGTACTCGCAAATATTACGAGATTGGTAGGAGATAATTTTATAGAATGTAATTATCTAAACAATCTAGATAGTGTAGATATAAATAATAGTGTACCTTTCTTAGACTTAGGACCCGATATAAATAAATGTAGTTCAGAAGTGATCAGTTTTAACGTGGGAACTGGTTTTGAATCTTATTTATGGACTGATCTAACTACAGATTCTATTTATTCCACAAGTTTTGCGGGGACTCATTTTGTAGAACTTACAGATAAATGTGGAAATATATTCAGGGACACTGTAGAGATTATTTTCGATACGATTGACGATATAGACTTAGGCTTGGATTTAGAAATATGCAGTCAAGATTCTTTACAAATAATAATACCTGATGATTATGATTTTGTTCTATGGTATCCTAGCGATAAGGTAAGTTGTGATACTTGCTTTACTACAATGATTAGTAGCAATGAAATATTTGAATTAGTAGTGCGGGTAGTGAAAGGGAATTGTGTCAGCTTGGATAGTATTACCATAGATATCCGTACACCTGAAGTTGTAGAATTAGCAGCTCAGATTTGTCAAGGAGATCAGTATCAATATTTAGATTCTATATGGACACAAGAAGGATTGTATTCTTATCAGCATCCCGAATGTGATACGGTAATTAATATCTCTTTGAATATAAATCTATTAGACACTTCTCTTATTGATCGCCAAATCTGTTTAGGTGATTCATTATTCTTTAATAACACTTGGTTAAAAGATGAGGGTGAGTACATCTCAATATTAATTAATCAAAATGACTGCGACAGTATGGTTGTACTAAATTTATTAGTGCAGGATCAATTAATGAGTAATGATAGTATTTCCATTTGTTCAGGTGATTCTATATTATATGAAAACCAATGGATTTCAGATCTAGGTGTAAATGAAATAAATAGTATTTCGACTGACGGATGTGACAGCACTATTTATTTGGCGTTATCATATTATCAAAACTACTCTATGTTTGATAGTATTTGGTTATGTCCAGGTGATTCGATCATGTTCCATAATGAATGGATTTATAGTGATGAAGCTTATGTTTTTGATTTGATCACTACAGAAGGCTGTGATAGTGTTATTAACCTTAGAGTGAATGAATATGGTACTTATTCTGAAATAGATAGTATGTGGTTGTGTGAGGGAGATTCTATGTCAGTTCAAGGGAATTGGATCTATGAAGATTTTGAATATCAAGAGGTATTTAGTTCCAGTCAAGGATGTGATTCCATTTATCAGTATTTCATATTATTTGAACAACTACCTGATGAGCCAGAATTCAACTTTGATTGCGAGTCATCACTAATTGATTTAAGTGTAATTGCAGAAGATTGGGAAATAGTGTGGGATAATGGAGATATGACATCTATGACCCAGTATTCAGGAGGACAGCAAGTAAGTGTTACTTTAACCTCTTCTAACAATTGCGTAATAACATATGAATTTGATTTACCTATTATTCCGAATATAGAATTGATACCGTCATTTGAAGATATCACACTTAATATGAGAGATTCCTTAATCTTCGATCTAAATTTAGATTTGATGGAGTGGAATATATCTTGGTCACCCTCCGATATTCTTTCATGTGATACATGTTCGCTTGTTATTATGTATCCGGAAGAATCTACACTAGTCAAATTGGAGTTAGAACATTTGTCTGGCTGTAAATTTGAATACTCTTTCCTTATTAGCCTTATTGAAACAGCATCAGATGTATATTACATACCCAATGCATTTTCTCCAAACAAAGACAATCAAAACGATGTATGGCAAGTTTTTTTCAATCAGGGAAATGGATTAAGATTATCAGAAGGGTTCATCTATGATCGATGGGGGAATCAAGTAAAGTCTTGGGAAAACACTTCAGATATTTCCTGGGATGGAAAACTAAATGAAAAAAATGTAGAGCAAGGAGTTTACATATTCTTTCTGAAATTTATTGATCATAATGGAGAAGAAATAGAGGTCTATGGAGATTTAACTTTGTTGAGGTAAGAGTGTAGAGATTTCGAATTTATTAATAACACTAATTTCATGGTAGACAAAACTACATATAATAGATGATTACAGCATATCTGCTCGTACCTCACAGAGACGCTGGATACCATTATTCGTTATATCCCATATAGAAATAAGCAAAGCTCTCATAGATAAGAATCTACAAACAAAAAGATTAATAGTGGTCACGCAAATGAAAACCTGAAAACACAAGTGAATGATTAAAACTGCTATAATTTAGGTCATGTATGAATAGTAATTGACATAACCACATTTTCTTCCTTTTTGGGTGTTTTCACTTACTTTTTTACCCTTTGAATGGAGTAAATTTGGAGTATTAAAAGAAGTGTATTATGAAAATGATCTTTTTGTTTTTTTCTATTCTCAATTTTGGAACTGTTGATTTTCATTTAGACAATACATTAAAGTCAGATATTATTACTAACATATCTGATGATATTGAGATTCTATTTTCACAAAAGAGCGAATACCGGGTGTCAATGGGTACAGATTATAATGTAGGACCAGGCCAACCACTTACTACAATCTCAGAAGTACCTTGGTCTACGTTGCAAGCAGGTGATCGCGTTTTCATTCATTGGAAAGATAGTCCCTACAAAGAAAAATGGGTAATCAACAGACAAGGTACTGCAGCCGAACCTATTGAAATCATTGGGGTAAATGGTCCATCAGGCCAACAACCAATCATTGATGGTAATGGAGCTGTAACTGTTGCCGGAGTAAATTTTTGGAATGAACAACGTGGAGTGATTAAAATAGGTGGGTCAAATACACCGCCAGATGGTTTACCGAATTACATAACGATTGATAACCTTGAAATTATTTCAGGACGACCTCCTTACCAATTTACTGATGACAATGGACAAACGCAAACCTATGCTGATAATGCAGCTTCAATATACGTAGAAAAAGGTGCCAATCTGATTATCCGGAATTGTACATTGAGAGATTCAGGAAACGGTGTGTTTGTTGGAGCTTTTGGTGGTGCGTCAGAGAATATCTTGATTGAGAATAATTATATCTTTGATAATGGTATAGATGGTAGTATTTTTCAACACAATACCTACACAGAGGCATTGGGTATTACCTACCAATACAATAGATTTGGTCCTTTGAGAATAGGAGCATTAGGAAATAACTTAAAAGACAGATCAGCAGGATTAGTGGTTCGGTACAACTGGATAGAATCAGGCAACAGGCAATTAGATTTAGTGGATTCCGGGTCTTCCAATTTGATCAACCATCCGAGTTACAACACTACCCATGTTTATGGCAATATTTTAATTGAGCCCGATGGAGCAGGAAACAGTCAAATTTCGCATTATGGAGGTGACAGCGGTACAACTGCAAATTATAGAAAAGGGAATTTATTTTTTTATAACAATACTATAGTTTCAACCAGAATAGGAAACACCACATTGACAAGACTATCTACAAATGATGAAACTGCTGAGGTATTCAATAACACGATATTCGCAACAGAATCAGGTAATAAATTTGCTATGATAGATGGTAACGGAACATTCAATATGGATTACAATTGGTTGAAAACAGGATGGGTTGACTGTCATTGTACCCCAAGCGGAATAGTGAATGATCTGGGAAGTAATGTTACAGGCACAGACCCACTTTTTGTAGACTTTAATGTCCAAGATTTTGGACTTCAAGATAACTCTCCGTTAATCAATCAAGGAGATGTCATTCCGCAATCCTTGCTCCCTGATCACGATGTAACATTAGAATATGTCAAACATCAAAATTCGGCAAATAGAAACATCATTGGAAATCTGGATATAGGTGCCTTTGAATACCAAAGTCAAAATGGTGGAGGCGATGGAAAAGTTGGGATAGGTACTACTTCTCCTCAAGGAGTTTTAGATGTCGTTTCTAGCAATAGTGGCCTTATCTTACCAAGGATTAATTCTACTTCAGATGTGGAAAATCCTGTAAATGGAATGCTTATTTATGATATTTCAGCACATTGTGTCAAAGCATTCGAAAACGGAGTCTGGAGTAGTTGTTTAAGCAACTAATGAGAATCAGAATTAATATTAAATACATAAGCAAGTAACGGTACAAGTGCCTCAGACAAATATAACTCTGAGTTAACTCATAAGCTTGTGGGAAATGGAACAGGAAAAGAGTCCATGAAAAAGCGACCAACTAAGAAGCTTTTGGATCAACACATTGCACTCGTTTTAATAGATATTGCAAAAAGAAATGGTGATTATGGTATGTTTAATAAATACTGGAATACATGGTATTGTTTCGGAGCTATCAAAACTAATGGAGATAGAGCCTTTGGTCGTTATTGTAAAAAACCGTATTTGTAGTGTATGTAATGGTAACAGAAAGGCAAAGCTAATAAGGCAATACAAACCAATTATAGAACAATGGAATGACATCCATTTCTTAACATTAACAGTTAGTGCTCAACCTCATCAGGATCTAAATAAATGGATGACTGGAATGATTAAAGCCTTTGAGAAGATATGAAAACGATGTTACCAACGACATAGAAGAGGCAAAGGACCAGAACTTATTAGTATTCGATCTTTAGAATGCAAATTCAACCCTAAGACTAAAACATACAATCCTCATTTTCATATTCTATGTGCATCTAAAGAGATAGCAGAAATAATCAAAAAGGAATGGATAGAAATATGGAATAGTGGTGAAAAGGTTTTCACTCTTCATTATTTGCAGAAAATCAAAAAAGTAAAGAATACAGAATAAAACATTATTGAAACTATAAAATATGGTCCAGATCACTTTATTACAGGAACTGATCAGATTTTTATAAAAGACGATTATTTCGATGAAAGCGATCAGATTACTATCAATCTATGTAAATAAACTGTAGCCTATATTCCAAATACCGCGATTCACAATATAAAACCCATTTACTGACGTCGTTTTAGGTATTTTAGATATTTTAGAGTTATCTATTACTATAAATAATGTAATTACATGATACGCCGAATTCAAACTACACTATTTTTACTATTTGTTACCATAAGCTTTCTCAATGGACAAAATACACTTCAGGTCATCATAAATGGAAGTCAAGCTGGAGATGAAGTGAAGGTAATAGCACAGCGAGGAGTGCAGGATTATTATGAAGCAATTGTAACTGATGCTAATTCAGAAACGGCAAATTTCAGTGATCTCGCAGAAGGGCAGTGGGCTATAAAACTCGATGCAAAAGGATACATTTATGACCCAACTCAATTGGTAGATATTCCTGATCAAGGATCAATAGTATTTGATATTGAAAAATTCGAAGATGGAGATTATACTTATGAGTGGAATGATGATTCGAGTGATGGAGGACATCCTCAGCAGGCATTTATTAATGAGCCTGTCAAGATAATTTACTTAGAAGACACTATTGCAATACCAGAAAACTTTACTAGTCACGAGCTTGCGAGAACATATGGAGTCATATTAGATGATTCTGAGTTGGCATGGTCTGATGAGACTTCATTCAAATTATTATCGAATATAGGACGGCTTCCTTTTTCTGAAAAACAATGGAATGCAGCTATAGGTACAGGGTACAAATACATAGTCAAATTGACGGATGATTATCTAGAGGATGATGTTGAGATTACCGGGACTGGAGATGTAAAAGAAATACGTATATCTAACAGTGCATTTACCTACGCAGCACCACAGACAGTGATCATCGATGAATTGCGCGGGACATTTTTTTCCAAGCGACTTTATGAAGTATGCCTAAGAATATACACATCTAATGGCACCAATACTTCTGCCGTAGCTATTGTAGCTCAACAAAGATTTGGGATTACATTCTTAATACCATCTGATGAATTATTCGAAATATTCCAAGAAGATATAGCAAATTTTCAAGCATTTAGTTCTTCTGAGAAATTGCAAATATTGACTATGCTAGAAGAATTACCTTCCGGTATGCACAGTCAAGTTGGCCTTCAATATATGGCACGTAGGATCAATGGGCAGCCACATCCTACACATCCAGATGCTGCAGCTATCGCATGGACATCTCTCTATGCAATAGAATTCATGGAGACCGCTTTTACTGTACAAAGCATAGAATATATGCAGCGCCTAATTCTCCATGAGAAGACCCACTTTCTATGGGAATATACATTCGATCAAGAGACGAAAGATGACTGGATAGAGGTAGGAGAATGGTATGAAGATCCAGCATCAGAGTCTGGATGGAGTACTACAAATGAGACCGAATTTGTATCTCCATATGCCCACGCGCTAAATCCCAATGAGGATATGGCAGAATCAGTAGCTTACTACGTGCAAAATCCTGACATGCTTAAATCAGTCAGTATAGATAAATATGATTTTATCAAAAATAGAATCATGCATGGTACTTATTATGAGGCCATAATCCAAGAAGATTTGACATTTGAAGTGCTTAATCTATTCCCTGATTATTATTATCCTGGTAGAATTATTGGTAGCAAGGTTGAGGTATTAGGTGCTGCGGATGAAGATAAAACGGTATCAATCGAGCTCAAACTAAAAACTTTTGATGTAGCTAAAGATGGAGCTACTAAGGCAGTCCTAAGATTTCATAGTACAGTAGGCACTCATATAGATATATGGATGAAAGCTCAGAATAATGGGACTGATTCCATCCTTACTGTAACTAAAACGCTTTCCAAACATCTCAAATCTGGACATTGGTTTTTGAGCACTATAAAAGTGTACGATCAAGCAAATAATATAAGATTTGGAAATGCTGCCACAGTAGGGATGAATCTATTTTTAAATAATGAACTAGAAGACTTTACTCCACCTGTATATCAAGATAGTAGTACAGTAATGACTCCTGTTGTGGATAAATTTAGATACAGGTCTGGTGCAATCTATGAAAATGGAGATTTTTATCAAGCAATGAAGATCGAAATGGCATATTATGATGAGTCTCCGATAAGTAGAATGCTTGCTAGGGTCAATTTTGATATCGAAGATAATTCTGTGGGGTCACCTTTTTCGGAAGATGCACAGGTAAATAATTTTGAAGATGATTATAATTCGGTAAAAAATGGAACTGTACATTTTCCGATTCCTGAGTATTATCCGACCGGTTTGTATTCTATCGTTTTCTCTTATGCAGAGGACGTTGCAGCGAATTCTTCGAGATGCTATTATGTTGAAGATGAATCTGCTTTCGATAACAATGATTATGATATTTTTGAGGACGAGAGGATAGAGTTTGAGGTGACTACGGCCAATCCTGATTATCTAGCTCCAATTATGGATCTTAATAATATGGCGATACAGGCTACACCGACAAACCCTGAGGCTCCTAATGGGGAGACAATAGTTGAGTTGCAAGTAACCATCAGAGACACGAGTGATCATTCTGGTTTAGAGTCTGGTATCAGAAGGATCTTTTATACACTTAAAAATCCGCAAGGTCAAGAGTTTAACTATTCTGCTGATGATCAGCTCAATGAATTAACACTTAACTTTATACATCTTCTAAAAAGTCCGATTACTCCTGGAGCCTGGACTACTTTTAATCTTTCCACATTATTGCCAGTGGGCTCTGCTCTTGGGACATGGGGATTGAGCTCGATGCAACTCGTGGACAGAGCGAATAATATCAAAAACTACTCCTTCGTTGAAATCGTGCAATTTGATCTTTTGGAAGCTGATTATACCTTCACGACCGATCCATCTGCAAATGTAAATGAGAACAATTATGTAACAGCACTCAATGAATCGAACAGTTCTGTAAATGTGTATTGTGAGCCATGTGACGATATCAATTTCAATTATAGAATTCATAGTGAATATGGTGGCACTATCCTCACAGGTACTGGAGTGATGACGAATGATACTGGTCAAGTATCTGGAATAGATCTATCAGAATACCCCGTTGGGAAGCTCTATCTCCAAGTAGAATATACCAATGAGCTGAATCAACTTATCGCTGTAGTCAATGAGAGTTTAGAGAAAAATAAATTATCACTTAATATCCGGGCATATCTAGAAAGCGCTCTGAATAGTAACAATAATGAAACAAATAGCAATGGTGATCCATTGATGAGGGATGATCTGAGACATAGCCCATATACTGATCTTAATTATATCCCAATTCAAGATCCTCATACGATCAGTGCTACACCATTTTTTGATTTGCCAAGTGAATATGATAAGAGCGGTCCTCATCTTCTTGAAGGTAATCTGGATATTCTAGACCCTGACCAAGTCTTTGGTGTATCAGGTGAAAATGCAATCGTTGATTGGATATTTGTAGAACTCAGATCAAAAGACAACTATCATATTGCAATTGCTTCTAGATCAGGTCTACTGCAAAGAGATGGAGATATTGTGGATGTGGATGGTGTGAGTCCTTTGCAGTTCCAAGGTGTGTTAGCAGATAGTTTTTATGTAGTTGTAGATCATAGGTTGCATCTGTCTGTCATGTCTCAGAAGGTTGCTGCTTTGAGTGATATAGATTTTACTTCACCAGATTTTGAGACTTTCGATTTTGGTACATCCGTAAATGAAGACTATGATTACAGTGGGATTCAAATGCAGACAATGCCATCTGGAGTTAAAGCTTTATGGGGTGGCGATCTAGATTGTGATGGTAAAATAAAATTCAGTTCTCCAGATGATGATTTGAATGTAATATTTTTTGAAGTGCTCTTTTCTTCTCCTAATTTTTCAATCAACTACAATGGGGCGGATGGGTACTATCAAGGAGATTTTAATATGGATAGCAAGGTGAAATTTACTAACCCTAACGATGATGCCAATCCACTTCTTGCTAGAGTTTTATTTTATCCATTGAATGCAACCTTTAAATCAAATTTTGACTTCTTAATCGAACAAGTACCAGTTAAAACGGAATAGTCTATTTGATAGATACATTAGATTTTAATTACTCTTCTTATAGTTGCTTTAGAATCAACCAATTGTATATAGTAGAGACCTTTTGGGTATTGATTTAAATCAATAGTTCTACAATCTTTACATGTAAAAAGCCTCTCATTGTTTGAATTGTATAAGACTATCGTTGCATTAGTTTTGTCATATTCTAGATTTATTGTGCCTTGTGTAATTGTCGGGTTTACCTCGAAACGCACAGCCTCATTAATTTCTAATATTGATGTGGTCAAAGAATCAATTCCATTACAATCTTCATCTATGTTATTATTTGGAATATCAATTGCACCAGGATTGATGTTGGGGTTATTGTCATCGCAATCCGTAATCAAACAATCTTTTAACACGACAAAGCCTAAATCATTGCAACTATTATTTAGATATAGTATTTCAAGACCTCTTGTGTCAAATAATGTATGTTGAAATTTACCATTTTGAAAGGTTGAAATGTCGGGTGAGAATGTCAAACCATCGCATTCGGGACCTTCACTGAACTTAAGTTGAATCGGACTATCAAAATTAAGGATCACCGTGTCGCATTTTTTTGATTTGTATTGTTTGCCAAAAGACCCAACGAATCCATAATCTATTTCCCTTATTTTTGATTTATGATTTCCAAAACCGTCATTGTCTTTATCCTCTCCGAACTTAAAATTACAATTGCAATATAAATCTTCCCGCCTATTATATATTCGAATTCCATTTTGTTGGGTACATAAATGAACTGATGAAGCATCTATAGAAAAAGAAAATTTTAAACCCGATTTTATACTTCCGACTCCTTCTAACCATTTAATGGTATCAAGATAATTCCAATGATTCCTGTACAATTCCATATAGATTACACTATCCTGGAACACATTCAAAATCTTTTCTTTTTTAATTACAGATACAGAATCAGATGCTGTAAATTGATAAGTGACAACAGGATCTCCAACCTCTAGTGTAAAGTCCATAGCTAATATAGGTTCATGGCCGTCTGGTGAATTTCCAGTATGAACCCAGTGATATAACTTTCCCTCTTCGTAGAGTATTGGCCTTCCAGTATTTCCGGGGCCAACAAATTTATATTGGACATCCTCTATGATAGTGTCTTTTATATATGAATCTGAAATTACACCTTCTACGAACTGAATGCCATTAAAAGTAGCACGATGATATGTTTGACTCCAACCTTCTTTTGGGAATTCATAATATTCTTGACCGAATGCTGAATAGGTTGAAAGGATTATGATAAGACTTACTAAAATTGACTTATAGTTCATAGTGATATGATTTATTCATACCAAAGATAAAAAAATAATTAAATATTAAAAATAATCATAAAGTTTATTATGTTGATATATAATGATTTAGGAATATTGTTATTGGGGTGTAGCCTGAATATGATGTACCAAAAAAGTCATCAGGCAGCAACACCATGTCGATCAATTTTATTCCAAAGTTGTTCCCATCTTCCTTTGGTTTTCAAAGTGCTTCTTATATGGAGTACTTTTTGCATTCCCTTTGATTTCCACCTCATTCCAGAATTACACAATTGCTGTTTGACTAACACCTTACATGCAGCTTCTGTAACGCCTGAACCAATTGGGAGACTTTGTTCGGTATATTCTACATAGTTCATTTGATGGGCATGGTTAGTAAAGTAGGTAATGCTTCTTTTCAA
>Ga0256847_1000835_pt1 | contig 17509 bp, 16 predicted proteins | sample TeddybearmetaG_FD_189099 | JGI IMG/M metagenome (GOLD analysis project Ga0256847, IMG submission 189099) | Hydrothermal vent microbial communities from East Pacific Rise, Pacific Ocean - Teddybear | ecosystem: Environmental > Aquatic > Marine > Hydrothermal vents | place: Pacific Ocean: East... | reverse complement strand
TAATTGAATGTATTTAGGCGAATTATGTTCGTATTGTTGAATGCCATATGGTTCAATACTTTTTAAAATTTGAGCGATGCAAATACCACCACTTGATGGGGGTGACATTGAAATTATTTTATTTCCATCATAGGTAAATATTATGGGATCTCTCCATTTTGCTTCGTATTTAGCTAAATCTTCTTTGGTAATGATACCACCTAATTGCTGAATATAATCAACAAGTATATCGGCCGTTTCTCCTTTGTAAAATTCATCCCGCCCATTATCTCTAATTCGGATTAATGTAGCCGTTAACGCAGGATATTTAATAGTGTCTCCGGTTTTCCATTCTTTATCTAAAAAAATAGTTCTGTTATTGGCTTTTTCAAAAAGAGCTCTATAGTGTGCTAATCTTTTTGCTTGTTTTTTAGTAATGACCACACCTTTTTTAGTCAAATCTATAGCAGGTTGAATTAATTTTTCAAAAGGTATGGTACCAAATTTTTTATGGACTTCAAATAATCCGGCAAGAGTACCCGGTACTCCTACGGCCATAGCGCCCAACGTACTTTTGTCTTTTATCACGTTTCCATCGGTGTCTAAATACATGTCATGTGTTGCTGCCAAAGGAGCTTTTTCTCGATAATCTATCGCTCCTGTTGTACCATCGTTTAATCGATATACCATAAAGCCACCACCACCTATGTTTCCTGCAAAAGGATAGGTAACTAATAATGCCAAGTCAGTAGCTATCATAGCATCAAATGCATTGCCACCTTGCTCCATAATAGCAACACCTATTTTAGAAGCTTCTTCTCTAGCGGACACTACAATTGCACTATCGGCTATAAAACCATATTCTTTTGTTACGGAAGTGCGTTTTGTTTCTTGTTTGCATTGTATGAATAAGACTATACTTAAAAAAAGGATACTGAGTTTACGCATTATTTAAGGGTTTTTAATTTTTCATCGCAAAAGGTACATAACTTTTCGAAAAATAGAGTAAAATCATTTTCAAATTCGGCATAGTGTAAGTTAAGATCTACAATAGCTAGATGCATTTGTGATTTGTTTTTAGTACGTCTGTTCATGCCTTGTAACACCTTTTCAATTCCGTCAATAGTTTTGTAGTTATACAACCAGTTTCCACTAATCATAAAGGGAAGAAAATATTGTGTCTTTTCAGGGAGAATATCGAAATTTGATTTTAATAAAGTATAAAAATTTTGGACATATTCGTTTAAGGGAATTGGACTGTATTGAGACCAGTTTTTAGCGAGATAATGATCGTATAAAATATCGATGATAACTCCGTCATAATGGCCATATCTTTCATGCAACCTCCGTTTACTACGCCTTACAATACTATTTGAGTCTGTAAATGAATCTATTTCTCTATGCAGGAAAATACCTTTTTGAATTTCTTGGGGTAAGTGCTTGTATTTATTTCCCTTAATAGCGTCAGCCACAAAGTTGCCAATTTTGAGTTCATCGTTATTTCCGGAGAGATAAATGTGTGCTAAAAAATTCATTGTTACGAATATAATAAACTCATTAAGACTTTTAAACCTTTCCAGCTAAAATAATTGTAACTAGAATAAATTCAATAAAAAAACTCCTTTACAATGTGCAAAGGAGTTTGAAATTGGTTAATCAAGGTTTGGTCTATATTATCGTAATAAGGAGGTTAAGGAAGTTCAAAATCCCAATTTATTTTTTTAAAAAGAGTTTTTAATTCTTCTTTTTTATCAATATTGCAAACAAAAAAATCATATTGGCCATTTGCCGCTATGAGCGCTACAAGACCTTTGTTTTTTATTGCGTTGTTTGCTGATTGCAAATAATAATTTGTCCAATCACTACTGGCAATAGCTCTAAAATTCGTCTTTCGTGTATATAATAGTTTACGTAAATTCTTTTTAGTATTTTTTGCATCTTCACTATAAGCCATTAATTTATAGTATGATAAAACCATCCTTATGGCTGTTTGAAAGTAAGGAATTTCTTCATTGGCCAATGTCCATTCGGCTAAAAACGGATTGGGTTCAACTACAATTTGACCTCTAAAATTTTTTTTATCCCAGTTAGGGATTGCTCTTACGGCCAAATCTTTATATACGTAATCAAATTTTTTAGGATCGTTAAATGCTAGCCAAACTTTTTCAGTTATATCATCAATTTGATTTTCATCATAAAACGAATTGCCTAACAATGTGACAATTTGTTTAACATCGCCTTTACTTAATTTTAATTTTTCAATGGCAGGTTTCTTTTTTTTATAATCTCCTATTTTACTTTTAAAGACCAATTCTGTATAATCTGGATCTTGTGACCAACCGTTTATATTAAATCCGATAATTGCAATTAATAACAATAATATCCTTTTCATGTTCATATGTTCATTATGAATTTAAGATTAATAATTGGTTTGGTAGGGCTGTGTTATTAAAAAACCGCTCAAATTAGAACGGTTATTTTGTTATTAAATTATATTACATAGAATTAAGGTTTTACAAAATCCCAATTTATTTTTTTGAAAAGATTAGTGAGTTTATCTTTTTTATCTAGTTGACACACTATGATATCATAATGGCCTTTAGTAACCAATGCAACTAGCCCTTTCTTTTCAAGTTCTAAATTCACAGTTTCTAAGTAAGAATATGCCCAATCATCATCTTTTGGGTCTTGTAAATTAATGTTTTCTGTTATTAACAATTCATTGAATGAAGATTTAACACCATCTGCATCATCACCATATGTTATCAAACTGTAATAGTCAAGTATTTTACTCAAAGCAATTTGAAAATAAGGAAATTCACCATCATTAATAGTCCATTCAGTAAGATAGGGGTTAGGTTCTAATACCAATTCACCTTTCGCATTTTTATGTCCCCAATTGTTGATTGTTTTTACCGCAAAATCTTTGTAAACAAAATCAAATACTTTAGGATTGGTAAATGCCAACCATGCTTTATTAATAATTTCTTTTTTTTGTTTTCCGTTATATAAATTATCGCCAAGAAGGTCAATAATATCAGTAAGTAATGTTTTATCAATACCTAGTTGTAAGGTTCTAGGCTCCGCTTTTTTATATTCATAGATGTTACTTCTAAAGGTCACCTTAGAATAGTCAGTAACTTGTGAAGTCGCAGAAAAATTGAATATTAAAAATGTTAGAATGGGGAGTAGTTTTCTTATCATAGAGCTGTTTTTGGTTAAACATTGCTAATATACAAGAAACTAGAAACAACTTAGGTATCCCTAACCAGTTAATAGTAATATTTCTTTATAAATAGCAAATTTATGGGTGCAATTTAGCAAAAATAAACATGTTAAGCAATATAAGTTACTTAAAGGTCGTGCTTTTTAAACAAATGGTAACTATTTCTAAACAAATGGAAGTTATAGCGCCACCTTAATCATTTAGCATTACAGGCATGACTAGCATGGTAATATGCTCACCATCCTCTACACCATCAATAGGTGTTAGTATACCTGCTCTGTTGGGTAGTGACATCTCTAATAACACATCATTTGAGTTTAGATTACTCAACATTTCAAGTAAAAACCTGGAGTTAAATCCAATTTGCATATCATCACCTTCATAGTTACATTGTAAACGTTCATCAGCCTTATTCGAAAAATCAATATCTTCAGCCGAAATATTTAATTCTGTACCAGCCATTTTTAATCTAATTTGATGTGTCGTCTTACTTGAAAAAATAGAAACACGCCTTACAGAATTTAAAAATGAACTTCTGTCTAATGTTAGTTTATTTGGATTTTCTTTAGGAATAACCGCTTCATAATTAGGGTACTTCCCATCAATTAACCGACAAATCAATACACTATTGTTAAAGGTAAATTTTGCATTTGATTCATTGTACTCAATGACCACATCACTTTCAGAACCTGCAAGTATATTCTTTAATAAATTCAATGGTTTTTTAGGCATTATAAACTCAGCAACTTCATTAGCAGATACATCATTTCTAGTGTATTTCACCAATTTATGAGCATCAGTAGCAACAAATGTTAAACTTTCAGGAGAAAACTGAAAGAATACACCACTCATAACAGGTCTTAAATCATCATTGCCAGAAGCAAAAATCGTTTTTGAAATAGCAGTGGCAAGAATATTACTTGAGATTGTTGTAGTACTAGGTGATTCTAATTCAACAGCCTTAGGAAACTCTTCACCGTTAGCATATGCCAATGCATATTTACCACTGTCTGAACTTATTTCTATGGTATTATTGTCTTCGACAACAAAAGTCAATGGTTGCTCAGGAAATGTTTTTAATGTATCTAGTAATAAACGTGCATTTAAGGCAACCGTACCTTCTTCATCAGCTTCTACATCTATAGTAGTACTCATGGTTGTTTCTAAATCTGAAGCAGAAATTTTTAACTGTTTATTTGATAATTCAAACAAAAAATTATCTAGAATAGGTAATGTATTATTATTGTTAATAATGCCTCCTAAAATTTGAAGCTGCTTTAATAATTGAGTACTTGAAACTATAAATTTCATCTAAATTTATTTTGAATAATTGAAATACAAATATATCACAATAAATATGAGCGACAAAAATTTAATTATCTAGTTTTATCCACAATATTTACTAAAAATGTTAAGGTTTTCATAATTAATATTATTTACTCTTATTATTGTCTAGATTTGTCTGTTACTGAACTAAACTTTCTCTATGAAGCATTTATTAATTTGCCTGTTTTTTATGTTAAACAGTGTGCTTATAACAGCTCAAAAACCTATAAAACCTACTTCTTCTGAAATTTATGAGTCTATTAAAAAGTTGAATTTTTTAGGTTCTGTTTTATACATTGCTGCGCATCCTGATGATGAAAATACTCGACTTATTTCTTATTTTTCAAATGAAGTAAAAGCTAGAACAGCTTACCTTTCGATCACGAGAGGTGATGGTGGACAAAATTTGATTGGTTCAGAATTACGAGAATTATTGGGAATTATTAGAACTCAAGAACTATTAGCTGCAAGACGAATAGATGGAGGCGAACAATTTTTTACCAGAGCAAATGATTTTGGCTATTCTAAACATCCTGATGAAACCTTACAAATTTGGAATAAAGATGAAGTGTTGAAGGATGTAGTTTCAATTATTAGAAAATTTAAACCTGATGTGATTATTAACCGATTTAATACGTCTTCTGCGGGTAAAACGCATGGACACCATACGTCTTCTGCAATGTTGAGTATTGAAGCATTTGATTTGGTGGGCGATGCAACTTTTAAAAGTCACAATTTATACCAACCTTGGCAGCCAAAGCGATTATTTTTTAATACCACCTGGTGGTTTTATGGCAGTAGAGAAAATTTTGCTAAAGCTGATAAATCAAACATGTTGAGTTTTGATACCGGTGTATATTATCCATCAATTGGGTTATCAAACAGCGAAATTGCATCGTTGAGTAGAAGTCAGCATCAATCACAAGGGTTTGGAAGTACAGGTTCTAGAGGTTCTCAAAAAGAATATGTAGAACTACTTAAAGGAGAATTTCCTAACGGTGGTACTGTTTTTGAAGGGATTGATACCACATGGAGTAGAGTAGAAGGCGGGAAAATTATTGGAGATATTTTATCAAATGTTGAACAAAATTTTGATTTTAAAAACCCTTCAGCTAGTATTTCTCAATTAGTAAAAGCATATACCCTTATTAAGGAATTAAAAGATAATCATTGGAAAGAAGTAAAGCTAAAACAAATTAAAAAAATTATTACTGCTTGTACAGGATTATATATGGAGGTGGTAGCTGATGCTTCAAGTTCTTCTTCAGATGGAGAAGTTTCCTTTAAAATAGAGGTAATAAATAGGAGTAGTATTGATATAAAATTAAACAGTATTGATGTAAGGCCAATAAATATTTATGAAAACCCAGAAATAGCTTTACAAAATAATAAAAGAGAACGATTTACATTGAAGGGTCAAATTCCTAAAGAAACTAACAGTACTAATGCATATTGGCTGAATAGAAAAGGTTCTTTAGGCATGTATAAGGTTGAAGATAAAAATTTAATTGGAAACGCGCAGACCCCTAGAAATATTAAAGCGAATTTTAAATTGGATATCGATGGTACAACTATTGATTTTACTAAAGATGTAGTTTATAAATACAATGACCCTGTTAAAGGTGAAGTATATCAGCCTTTTGAAATTTTACCTGAGGTTATGGCAAGCATTGCTGACAAAGTGATTATTTTTGCAGATTCAAAAGAAAAAGAAATTTCAGTAAAGGTAAAAGCAACCAAAGCGAATTTAAGTGGAAGCGTTTCATTGGCATACCCAAAAGGTTGGAAAGTACATCCTGAAAAGATTGATTTTACAATTGAACAAAAAGATGGAGAACACATCATAAATTTTAAGGTAACGCCTCCAAAATATCAAAGTGAAGGGTTGCTCTCACCTATGGTTAGAGTAAATGATAAAACCTATGTTAAGGAATTGGTTGAAATCAACTACAATCATATTCCTAAACAATCTATTTTATTACATGCTGAAAGTAAAATTGTTAGATTGAATATTGAAAAGAAGGGACAACTCATCGGTTATATTCAAGGAGCAGGAGACGCTATTCCAACAAGCTTACGTCAAATTGGCTATACAGTTATCGAAATAAATGAAAAAGACGTTACAGCCGAGAACTTGCAAAATTTTGATGCCGTTATTTTAGGAATTAGAGCATATAATGTAAGTGATAGAGCTAAATTCTATCAAAAAGAAATTCATAAATATACTGAGAATGGAGGTACATTGATTGTACAATACAATACCAGTTTTAGAACTAAAGTAGACAATATAGCTCCTTATAATTTAAAACTTTCAAGAGATAGGGTAGTTGATGAAAATGCCAAAGTCACGCTGTTAAATCCAACGCATGAATTGTTGAATTACCCCAATAAAATTGTAGAAAGTGATTTTGACGGTTGGATACAAGAACGGGGGCTCTATTTTCCAAATGAATGGGGTGAAGAGTTTACACCTTTATTATCTATGCAAGATAAAGGAGAGTCGCCTAAAAAAGGAAGCTTATTAATTGCTAAATATGGAAAAGGGCATTTTATCTATACAGGATTGAGCTTTTTTAGAGAATTACCTGCAGGTGTGTCTGGTGCCTATAAGTTATTCGCTAACATGCTTTCAGTAGGAAAGAATGATATCATAAAACCATTAAAGAATTAACCAAATGAATACTAAAAAATACACTTGGCAAAAATTATATACATGGGTATTGGTCATGAATGCCGTTTATATCATATTGTTTTATATACTCATGCAATTATTTTCTTAAGATATGCAGCAACTTGATTGGGTAGTACTTATTTGTACATTATTATTTATTGTGCTTTACGGAGTTTGGAAAACCAGAGGAAGTAACAATGTTGAAGATTTTATAAAAGGAGGGAACCAGTCTAAATGGTGGACTATTGGTTTATCCGTAATGGCCACCCAAGCCAGTGCAATTACTTTTTTATCTACACCAGGACAGGCTTTTCATGACGGAATGGGTTTTGTACAATTCTACTTTGGTTTGCCTATTGCCATGGTGATTATCTGTTTGGTATTTATACCCATTTATCATCGCTTAAAAGTATATACAGCTTATGAATATTTAGAGACTCGGTTTGATTTAAAAACCAGAAGTTTAGCTGCTATCTTGTTTTTGATTCAACGCGGATTGGCTGCCGGAATTACCATTTATGCACCTGCAATTATCTTGTCAGCTGTATTAGGATGGGATTTGGTAATGCTCAATATTATTATTGGAATTTTAGTCATTATTTATACAGTTTCAGGAGGAACAAAGGCAGTTAGTGTTACTCAAAAACATCAAATGGCAGTAATTTTTGCGGGTATGTTCATAGCTTTCTATTTGATATTAAGTTATTTGCCAGAGGACATCACTTTTACCAAAGCGTTGGATATTGCTGGTGCAAGTGGCAAAATGGATATTTTAGATTTCTCTTTTGATTTGAATAATAGATATACTATTTGGACAGGATTGATAGGTGGTACCTTTTTAATGCTTTCTTATTTTGGTACAGATCAAAGTCAGGTACAACGCTATTTATCCGGAAAATCGATTAAAGAAATGCAATTAGGGCTCCTTTTTAATGGATTCTTAAAAGTGCCTATGCAATTTTTTATCTTGTTAGTTGGCGTTATGGTTTTTGTATTTTATCAGTTTAACTCGACACCCTTAAATTTTAATCCGGAAGCAAAAAAGGCAGTTGAAAATTCAGTTTATGCTGAACAGTATCGGGAGTTAGAAAATAAGCATATTAAAATTGAAAATGAAAAGAGTAGTTTACAGTTACAGCTAGCGTCTACTCCAATTAAAATATCAAATACTGCCATAAACGGTAAAGCTGTAGATAGAATCAAAGAATTAGAAACATTAGATAAAGTACTTAGAATTGATGCAAAAGATATTATAAAAAAAGCCAATACAAGCGTTGAAACCAATGATAAAGATTATGTGTTTATTCATTTTATTCTGAATAATTTACCACGTGGATTGATTGGTTTGTTATTAGCGGTAATTCTATCTGCCGCAATGTCTTCTACAGCATCTGAATTAAATGCATTGGCGTCTACCACAGCAATTGATTTGTATAAACGTAATGTAACAACTGAGAAGTCGGATATACATTACGTAAATGCGTCAAAATGGTTTACATTGTTATGGGGAGTGATGGCCATTCTTATTGCTAGTTTTGCCAATTTATTTGATAATTTAATACAATTGGTAAACATTATAGGATCCATCTTTTATGGAAATGTACTGGGTATTTTCTTGTTGGCGTTTTTTATCAAATATGTAAAAGGGAATGCCGTTTTTATTGCAGCTTTGATAAATCAATGTATTATTATTGGATTGTTTCTATTAGATTGGTATGAAAAAATCAACCTTCCATTTTTATGGTTGAATTTTATTGGATGTGTTTTTGTAATGGCGATAGCGATGTTAATACAGCAATTATCATCAAATAAAAAAGTTTTAACTTCGTAGCATTCTCTAATAGTTTTTAAAAATATAATTATGAAAATTTTTAAAATAATTGGTCTAACAATTATCTTTATGATGATAAGTTGTAAAACAGAAAAGCCTCAAGATGATATCAAACAAGGCAATAAAAAAGTTAAGAACCATACTAAAAGTCATGGAAATGAAGCAAATAATCAGATGCTTAAAACGTCTGTGTTGGAACTGATAAAAAGGTTTGAATCACCCGAAAGAGATGCATACCAACAACCGGAGAAAGTGTTGGCATATATTGGAGATGTTTCTAATAAAACAATTTTAGATATTGGTGCTGGTTCAGGATATTTTAGTATTCGGCTTGCAAAAAAAGGAGCGCATGTGATTGCGGGAGATGTTGATGATGAGTTTTTAAATTATATCAAAAAGTGTGTTAAAAAAGAACAGTTAGATTCATTGGTGGAAGTACGGAAACTTCCTTATGACAGCCCTGCTTTAAAAGATAAGGAAGTAGAGATAGCACTAATTGTAAATACCTATCACCATATTGAAGATAGGTCTATATATTTTGCCAAGGTATTAAAAGGATTAAAACAAGATGGTGAATTGATAGTTATAGACTTTTTCAAAAAAAAATTACCTATTGGCCCGTCAAGTGACCATAAAATTTCTAGAGAAGTGGTTGTTGATGAACTAAAAAAAGCTGGATTTCAAAACTTTGTTGTAAATACTGATTTGTTAGAGATGCAGTTTATTATTAGAGCCAAAGGATAATATATTTAACAAAGTTTGAGAAAAGATATAGCTAAAAAATCCCCAACTTTTAGTTGAGGATTTTTAGCTTACATTTTTATTAAAATTATTTACTAGCTATAGAAATAACCAACCTTGCTTTTTCCCAAGCAAAGTTAATAGTGGTATCACCTATAGAATATAACAATTGTTCTTGAATATCATTTACAAATGAAGGAGTGACGTTTACACGTAAAGCATCTTCTTCCTTTTTATAGGCATAAGCACCCCATTCATTATTCTCTTTGTTGAAAATAACTGTCCAATCACCTTTTTCATTTGGTATGATAAAAAAACCATACTTGCCAGCGGCTAAATTATTACCTTTAATAATTACATCTTTATCAAAAGAAATTGTGGTGTTACCATTAGCACCTGCTCTCCAAACGTCACCATAGGCTTCTAAACCTCCCCAAATAACTCTTCCTTTAACACTAGGGGCACCATAGTCAATAGCAATAGCTATACCATCAATAGTTCCAGCCGATTGTTCTCTAGGGCTTTTTTTATTACAACTGATAAAAGCAATGAAAGTAACGAGAACAATTATTTTAATAATTTTCATCTATCTTTTTTTATTTTGACCACTCAGCAATAGAGTCTGTATTCATTTTTATATAAGCAGCATTTTTGGCTTCTGTAGCAGTTGCTAATGATGATTTCGCAGCTTTAATTGCTTCTTTTTTATTACCCATTGCAGCTAATACTAATGATTTTTCACGCATCATCCAAAAAGCTTCTTTACGCAACTCAGTGGCTTTGGTAATCCAAATTAAGGCTTGATTTAAATCTTTTCCGGCGTTTCTATAATAACTTGCAGCACTAAAATAATCATTGGCTGTAGGACCTCCCATAACTTTATCAATACTAGCCTGAGTTGTAGCTTCTGTAGGAACATTAAATTTTACGCCTACATAAGTATTTTCCCAAAGCATACCTATTACAGCGGAGTTTGCTGTTAAATCATCAAACCCCATGGTAAAGGATTGAATATCCATAGATAGATTTATGGTTTTTGCTGTAGTTTTTAAAGCAACTTTACTGTCATCCCATTTTTGTGGAGCGCCACCACCTTTATAGTCAGTGTAGAAATACACATCCCACGATTCAGCACTAGGTTTCGTGAAAATTGCATAAGTACCTTTTTTTAAAGTGTCACCAGCAATGGTTACGTCATCACTAAAAGTAATTTTAGTTCGAGCATTAGCTCCTGTTCTCCATATTTTTCCAAAAGGAACTAAATCACCAAAAATTGTTCTTCCACGCATTGCAGGTCGAGAATGCTCCAACGTAACATCGGTTAAACCAACTTTTTGTTCAATTTTTGTAAACGGACTTGGTGCTGGTGTTTTTATTTGTGCATTAACACTTAGCGTTCCAATAAATAAAAGCGCAATTAATAATTTTTTGTACATGATGAATAAATTTTAGATTAGTTTAGTTTTTGAAATGAAAATTTAGATTTAATTGAACTACCAATTTATAGGGAGATTCAATTTGTCTAACTATTCACTCAATAAATTTGTTTCAAAGATACTAAATGTAGTTAGTGTTAACATTTTCTTTAACGTTTCTTTAACTATATCTTCTTTTTCTTTGGTAATTGTATGCAAGACCAAAAATTGAGAGTAAAGCAAGGGGTAAAATTACATTTAGCAATTGCCAAAAAGTTCTTTCTTTAAATGCTTTTTGTTTGTCTAAAAATTGTAGTTGAATATTTTTAGACCGTAATTTTAGCAATTCAGAATCATCTAACATATAGTTTATAGTATTCATTAGAAATGGAGCGTTTTCATAACGAATTTTTGTCCATTTGTCCAAGCCTAAATCCAACGGAAGCCCTTGAAATATTTGATTTGCAATTACATCGCCATCTGCAATTACTACCATTTTGTTAGATTCACTTTTATCTTTATATAAATTTGTTTCAAATGGTTTTACTCTACTTGCATATGCTGAAGTAAAGTTGCCTTCTAATAATACACCTAAGGTTTGATTGCCATTATTATAATCTTGTTGTGATGGTTTTTTAGCAACTTCATCTAAGGCAATTATACGCGGCATTCCTAAAGGTTTAGAATACTCAGAACTTTGTAATAAAACGGTTTTATTAATATCGTTTTTCAGGGTATCTATGGTGCTTGAAAAGCGTAAACTTATTTGACCTATATTATTGGTAATTGGATGCTTGTTTTTAGAAGTAATCAAAGGATAATAATGCCATGCAAAATCTTGATACTGAGTTTGATTGCCTGTATTGCCTGAAGCCAAACTGATGGTAGAACTACGAATGTCTTTTATCAAATCATAATTTATTCTTACTCCATAACTAAATAATAGATCTGTAAGGTTTAAATCTCTGTTAAATGCCAACGTTTGTCCTGTCAACATTAAACTATCTAATTCCGCATTTATATTATCAATGAGCCATAATGTCTTTCCTCCATTCATAATATATTGATCCAATGTAAACTTTTCTTCTTCGGTAAATTTTTCGGTTGGTTTAGCAATAATCGTTAAATCGTACTCAGCTAATTGTTGTAGGGTTTTCTGAGGGTTTTTACTAACAGAATCTAAGGTAAAAGGTGCCAGTTTATAATACTTTCTGAGTTGTCGTAAAAATCCAACTAAATAAATATCATCAAGTTCCCCATTTCCTCTAAGTATGGCAATTTTTTGTTTCTTTTCAGAAGACACTTTATGGATAGCATCTGTAAAAATATATTCTAAATCTTGAATAGAGTTTTGTAGTTGCGCTTCTTGCGTACCTGTAGTTTGATTGGCTAGTAAGGATATATTTTCAATCTTATTATTATATTCAATAGTTGCCCAAGGGAAGATAACTGCTTCAGACATTTTACCATTTTCTTGAACGGACAATCTGCTTGGTTGTAACCCTTGTTTTATCAATTCTTCAGCTTTGTCTAATGGTTCAATAAATCTATATTTGATATTTTTATTGATGGCTTTTAGCTCTTCTAAATGCTGTTTAGTTTCAACTTGTAAACGTCTAAATTCTGATGGAAAATCGCCTTCCAAGTATACATTGATAATTGCAGGTTCATTGATGATTGAAAGAATGTTACGAGTAGTTTCAGATAAAGTATAACGTTTGTCACTAGTCAGGTCAAAACGTTTGTAAACTTTTGTTGCAATAACGTTGATTGCAATTATTACAATAATAAGAACTAATATTTTGGTCACATTACTTTTCATTCTACATTCAATTTTAACTTGGTTAAGAATAAAAAGAAAACGGTTATAGAAATAAAATAAATAATATCTCTAGTGTCAATAATACCTCTGCTAATACTTTTGAAATGGGCATTCATTCCAAAATTCCGAAGCATTTCAGAAATGCCTAAATCCGCCAATGCTTCAAATCCGTAAAATAAAAAGAAAGAAATAATAACAGCCATGATAAAGGCTACAATTTGATTGTTAGAAAGTGTTGATGTAAATAAACCAACTGAGGTATATGTACTAGCCAAAAACAATAAGCCAATATAAGATCCAATAGTGCTACCAACATCTATATTTCCAACGGGGTTTCCTAACTGAATAATACTATATACATAGATTAATGTTGGTAGTAATGCGATTATAATTAATAGTAATGCTCCGAAATATTTACCCAATACAATTTGCCAATCTGTCAAAGGTTTTGTTTTTAATATTTCAATAGTACCCAACCTAAATTCATCAGAGAAGCTACGCATAGTAATGACTGGAATCAAAAATAAAAAGAACCACGGAGCAATGAAAAAGAAGCTGTTTAAATCGGCAAATCCAGCATTTAATATATTAAAATCACCTTTGAAAACCCACAAATACAAACCGTTAATTACTAAAAATACGGCAATCACTAAATAGCCAATAGGAGAGGCAAAAAATGAATTGAGTTCTTTTTTTAATATTGCCAACATATAAAAATCTGTTTATTTGTTTTTTCGTGAAATTGTTTATTTTATTAACCTCTAACCTCTAACCTCTAACCTCTAACCTCTAACCTCTAACCTCTAAATTATCTGAGACTAACTACTTTATCGACGCTCCAAGCCTCGGGTTTATCGTCAAATAATACTTTGGTCTTAGCCCAAACGTCTTTAAATAGTTCAGAGCACCTATAATTTTCTAAATCTTGTGCTGTATTCCAATAACTATAGGTAAAAAAGATAGATGAATTTGTTTTATCTCTATATAATTCTAAGAAACTACAACCGTTTGTATTTCTAATTTTTTCCTTATTAGCATTAAAAACAACCAAAAAATCATCGATTTTATCAGTTTTAAAAGTCATCTTTACAATTCTTACTAACATTTTTATTGAAATCTAACAGTTATTGTATCTCTATAATCTATACCTAATAGTGTAGAAGCACCACCAACTGTTTTTAAATTACTTTTATAAATGGCAATTTCTAAATAATCTGCCGAATTAAAAAGAGCCAGTTTTTTACCATCATCTTGTCTGTTTTCTATAGGTGTATCAAAATTAACAATCTCATTATATTTTTGAAAAATCTTAGTAAATGTATAGTTTCGGGCAACAATTTCAAATGACCGTCCTTTGCCAACCTCTTGAAATAATTTTTTAGAAATATTACTAATTATATTTCCGTAATTATCAATATAGATAACACTTCCGATAATTTGATTTTTATCTTTGTTGATATATGGATGTACTTCTGTTAACTGTTTGTAGTTAGAAATTTCTTTTCCGATGACTTCCAATGTACCACCTCTAGCGATATGGCAAGCAACTTTTACAAATACATCCAATACATTAAAACTACTTGTGATATTATTATGGATGGTGATTTCCACTATTTTCTCAGGGATTATTTCAGAAGCAATCATTGAAATAATTCCATTGTCAGGACAAATAAAATAATGTTCGTCCAATAATAGCGCTATGTGCTTATTTTCTGTACTCAATTCAGAATCTACACCAATGATATGAATACTCCCTTTTGGAAAATTCCGATAAGCATTTTTTAATATATATGCTGTTTCGGTAATATGAAATGGTGAGATATGATGAGAAATGTCAACAATTCTTGCCTCTTTTAATTCAGAATAAATTGCTCCTTTGACAGCGCCTACAAAATGGTCTTTAGTTCCAAAATCGGTTGTTAACGTTATTAAAGACATTTGTTAATTACTTATTGAAAAGGAGAAAGATTAAATCCTAAATTAATTACTAAATTTGTATACAAACCTACATAATTTTTTTCGTTTTAAACAGATTAAGCAAAATGAAAAAAAATATAAAATTGGTTCCTTCTGATTGTTACATTTAAGCATGTTTTTACAGAAGAAACTTAATGATTTATAGGAGGTTATAAACTAATGTAAAATTTAATTTTAATATAAAATAATTAGCACTTGAACGAAAGAACTATTGAATTAACAGAGATAAACCCTAAAGACTTTTTTGGTACTCAAAATAGCAACATAAAACAACTTAAAAAATATTTTCCTAAACTTAAAATTGTTGCCAGAGGGAATAAAATTAAAATTTATGGCGAAGAAGAACTATTAGATGAGTTTGAGAAACGTTTACAGATGTTGATCAATTATTTTAATAGATATAATAAGTTGGATGAAAATAGTATTGAACGTTTATTAACTGAAAACGAATCTGAAACAAAAAAATCAAAAAGTTCTGATGATGTTTTGGTGCATGGTGTTAGCGGTAGATTAATTAAAGCGCAAACTGCAAATCAACGTAAAATGGTAACATCAATGAATACAAATGATATGCTTTTTGCTGTTGGTCCCGCAGGTACTGGTAAAACTTATACCGCAGTAGCATTAGCCGTTAGAGCGTTAAAAAACAAAGAAGTACGTAAAATTATATTAACCAGACCTGCGGTAGAAGCTGGAGAAAATTTAGGATTTTTACCTGGTGATTTAAAAGAGAAGTTAGATCCATATATGCAACCTTTATACGATGCTTTAAGAGATATGATTCCTCATGAAAAACTAGATTCGTATATAGAAAGTGGTATCATTCAAATTGCACCGTTGGCATTTATGAGAGGAAGAACATTAGACAATGCATTTGTGATTTTAGATGAAGCCCAGAATACAACCCATGGTCAAATGAAAATGTTTTTAACAAGAATGGGAAAAAGTGCTAAATTTATTATTACGGGTGATCCTGGGCAGATTGACTTACCTAGAAAACAAATATCTGGTTTAAAGGAAGCATTGCTTGCATTAAAAAATATTAGCGGCATAGGAATGATATACTTAGACGATAAAGATGTGATGCGTAATAAATTGGTTAAAAAAATTATTACGGCGTTTAAAAGTATTGAAACAGAATAGCCCCTTTGTCTTTCAGACATTTCCTCTAAAGGGAAAATATTCGAAATTAAAAGATTATTTTTTGCAATTATACGTATAAAAAAAGAACGATTACACAACTAGAAATGAGTACAATTAACAATACTAATTTTAACTTCCCTAATCAAAAATCTGTTTATAGAGGTAAGGTAAGAGAAGTTTATAATATTGATAATAATATATTGGTTATGATTGCAACTGATAGACTTTCTGCTTTCGATGTGGTGCTGCCGAAACAAATTCCGTTTAAAGGACAAATTTTAAATCAGATTGCCACAAAAATGATGGAAGCAACTGTTGATATTGTCCCAAATTGGATGATAGCTACACCAGATCCTAATGTGGCTATCGGACACTTATGTACGCCTTTTAAGGTTGAAATGGTTATTAGAGGGTATTTATCTGGTCATGCCTGGCGGGAGTACAAAGCTGGAAAACGAATACTTTGCGGAGTGAATATGCCAGATGGAATGCAGGAGAATGGTAAATTTCCACAACCAATTATTACACCTGCCACCAAAGCAGAAATGGGAGATCATGATGAAGATATTTCTCGTAAAAATATAATAGCAAGAGACATCGTTTCTGAAGCTGATTATAAAATGTTAGAAGATTATACCCATGCATTATTTAAACGAGGAAGTGAAATTGCAGCTTCTCGTGGATTGATATTAGTAGATACAAAATATGAATTTGGAAAAACGAATGATGGAAAGATTGTATTAATAGATGAAATTCATACGCCCGATTCATCTCGTTATTTTTATGCAGATGGATATGAAGAGCGCCAGAAAAGAAAAGAATCTCAAAAACAATTGTCTAAAGAGTTTGTGCGTCAATGGTTGATTGCGAATAATTTTCAAGGAAAAGAAGGGCAGCAAGTGCCTTTGATGACCGATGAAAAGGTTGTTGAAATTTCTGAACGTTATATTGAATTGTATGAAAATATAACAGGAGAAAAGTTTGTAAAATCTAATACTTCAATTATTTTACAGCGTATTGAAAAGAATGTTATCAATTTTCTAAAGGATTGTTAATTTAATCTAGGCTTAATTAAGTCCTCACTATGCGTTAGAAAATTTATCATTCCTGCGTAGGCAGGAATTCATAGATAAGTTGATTCTATCTCAAATTCTCGGGACTGCCTACGTAGGAATGACAGAAAGTATTAGGTCGAACTCAGTCTATCAATGAGCAAAATATACTCATATTTATCTATTTTGATAACAAGGGTATTTTTAAATCATCAAAAAATAGTTTGGTTATTTTATAACTTTGAAACTTTTGTCTAGCTAATCATATACCCTTCCGTCTTTAGCTTTGCTAAAGCCACCTTCCCTTAAAAAAAGGAAGGAGTTGA
>Ga0256847_1000834_pt1 | contig 17509 bp, 13 predicted proteins | sample TeddybearmetaG_FD_189099 | JGI IMG/M metagenome (GOLD analysis project Ga0256847, IMG submission 189099) | Hydrothermal vent microbial communities from East Pacific Rise, Pacific Ocean - Teddybear | ecosystem: Environmental > Aquatic > Marine > Hydrothermal vents | place: Pacific Ocean: East... | reverse complement strand
AAAAACTATTTAAATAGCCTTTAAAAATGAGCCTATCAAAACCGTGTAAAACGCCTAATATCTTTGGACTGTGTTGTTCTGCAAAAGTCATAAAGTAAATTTTCTACTAATTTAGTAGATTATTTGATTATTTGAAAACATTACTACATGGTTGCGACTTGTCGCGTTATGTTATCTTTCAACAAAAAAACAATAAAAATGTTAGAAACAAACAACTTTATAAAAGCTTCACCAGGAAATAGATTTCTAGCCTATTTATCTGACGGATTAATAACCTCTGTTTGTGCTATTCCAGGAGCATTAATTGGTTTTTCTTATGAATTTATAAATTATAGTAAAGAATTTAAAGATACAATTGGAATAACAGGAGGTGTAATTGCACTTCTCTCAATAATTGGATATTTACTTTTTCGTGATGGTCTTTCAGGTGGAAGAAGTATTGGGAAAAAGTGGCTTGGAATACGAGTTGTTCGACTTGATAATGGTGAAGAGTGTTCCTTTGGGAAATCGGCTTTTAGAAATTTCATTTGGTTAATCGTTGCTATACCTTATTTGGGGTGGCTTCTTTTTGCCGCAGAAGCTATATTGACACTTGCAAACCCACAAGGAAAACGAATTGGAGATATGTTAGCAGACACAATGGTTATAGAAGACAAAAAATAAATAATCTGTTGCAAAGACTTCTGAATTTCATTTTTTCTAAGATTCTATCGAGCCTATTAATCTCTTAAGTTTAATAATCTATTATCTTAGTGATTACAAAAGGCATTAAGGTGTGTAGGGGTCAACAATTACTTTCCCTTAATAAATACAGCGACTTACTTCAACATGAATGTATATATCACATCAACACTTTTCTTTTGTTGAATTATTGTGCTGTGTGATATGAACATTCCTTTGTGTTAACAGCAAGGCATAAAACAATTTAACTTAGAAGCTTTTCTGAAAATTATGGCAAAAAGAACAAAGATTCCAAAACCAATTGAGACAGAGCTACTGCAACTTTCTGCCAGAAGATGTTGCCTTTGTTATGGTTTGCATCAAAATGTAGATGAAAAAGTAGGGCAAATAGCACATCTTGACCAGAACAATTCAAACAATAATATCACTAACCTTGTTTGGTTATGTTTGGTCCACCATAGTAAATATGACTCAAAAACAAGTCAACATAAGAACTACTCCATACAAGAAGTGAAAAAATATAGGGGTCAATTGTATGAAGTCATTAAGGAAAAAAGAATTCAATTAACAAAAGTCGACTTAACTTCACTTGAAGTTGTTGAGCCAGGGTCTAGTATTCAAAAAAGCCTAATTATTGAATGTCCTTATCGTGGCCTCTCTTTTTTCGATGTAGAACATGCTTCTGACTTTTATGGAAGGGAAGATCTTACCGAAAAGCTTCTAAATAAAATTAAAGGAGAAGATTCCAATAAAATTAAAAACAGGTTTCTTGCCATAATCGGATCATCAGGGAGTGGTAAATCCTCTGTCGCGAGAGCAGGACTTTTACATGCCTTAAAACAAGGAAAATTAACCAACAGTGCTTCCTGGCCACAGGTCATATTTTTCCCTGGAGATGATCCTTTAGAGAATATGGCAATTGCACTTGCTAAAAATGGAATAATAGAGAATTCTCCTGGGGCAGTTGAAGACTTTGCAAAAAGATCTGGTAAAAACAATCGATTTCTTCATTTAAGTATCAAACTTTATTTAGAGCAAAATAGAAATGTTGAAAATATTGTCATACTCTCTGACCAGTTTGAAGAAGTGTTCACATCCTGTAAAGATGAAAATAAGAGGAAAAGATTTTTTGAAAACCTGGTGTATGCAAGTACATATGGTAATGCTTTGATTGTAGTGACAATGCGGTCAGACTTTTTTGGTAAATGCGCAGGATATGATTCTCTTAGCGTTCTGGTTTCTGATCATAATCTTTTGGTTGGGCCAATGAATGAAGATGAGATTCGAAAAGCAATTGTCCAGCCTGCTGTTCGATCAGGTTGTACTATAGAGCCCAGTCTTGTAGATACCTTGGTAAAGGATTCTTTAAAGCCTGGAGCACTTCCGCTTTTACAAGATACGCTCCAGACACTTTGGAACAAAAAATACGATCATACAATTAGCTATCCTGCTTATCAAGAGATAGGAGGGCTATGGGGTTCATTAAATCGCAGGGCAGACATATTATTTGATAATTTAAAAGAAGAAGAAAAAGTAATCTGCAAGGAAATGTTCCTAAGGATGACCCAACCAGGTGAAGGCACAGAAGATACCCGAAGGAGGGTAAATGTGAATGAACTCTTAAGCTTAAATGAGAAAGGAGATCTTACACAAGACCTTATCAAAGTCTTATCCGATCCTGGCCAGCGATTAATAACTACCTCAGGGGAGATAGATAAGGGAAATATGGCTTATATAGAAGTGGCTCATGAAGCGCTTATAAAAAACTGGAATAAGCTTCGGAATTGGATTAATGAGGATCGTGAAGCACTTCGAACGCATAGAAGGTTGACAGAGGCTGCTAAAGAGTGGGCAGATAAAGATAAAGACAAAAGTTATTTGTTCACAGGAGCACGACTTGCTGAGGTAGAAGAGTGGCTAGGTCAATCAAATATCGCATTGAATAAATTAGAACAAGATTTTTTTGATGCTGGGGTAATGGTCAGGGATGATGAAATCAATAATAAAAATCTAAGACTAAAGCAAGAAATAAAGAGTGCTATTTTAAGAAATTTAATTGCAGGATTTATTTTATTCATAACAATTGGCTTTGCTATAATTGCATATAATTATTATCAAACAGCCCAAACAGAAAAAGAAAATGCGATCATAAATGCATTAACTTCACAAGCATTCCTTGATGCAGGGGCAAAAGGAGAATCCTGGAAAAAAGGTGCTCGTTTTGCTACTTATGCTTATGAGAATTCTCATATGGAGGAATCAATGCTTGCCCTATATAAAAATACGTTGGCTCAAAGAAATATAAGTCATTGGTTTTATACCCAAATTGGTAGACATGGTGATCCTGTAAACACTGCTTCGTTTTCTCTGGATGGGCAAATGTTTGTTACTGCTTCAGATGATAATACAGCGAAGTTATGGAACCTGCAAGGTGAAGAACTGGCCAGTCTGGTAGGCCATGCATCCAATGTTCGATCTGCCGTATTTTCTCCAGATGGAAAATCCATCCTTACCGCTTCTTCTGATGAAACAGCAAAATTATGGAATCTTCAAGGAAAAGAACTGGCCAGTCTAGAGGGACATTACTTCGATGTTCTATCTGCAGAATTTGCCCCGGATGGAAAAACAATCCTGACAACTTCTTTTGATAAGACAGCGAAGTTATGGAACCTAAAAGGTGTAGAATTAGCGAGCTTAGAGGGCCATTCCTCCTTCATTTCTTCTGCCGTATTTGCTCCAGATGGAAAGTCCATCCTCACTGCTTCTCGAGATAATACAGCGAAGCTATGGAACCTACAAGGCGAAGAACTGGTGAGTCTGGAGGGCCATTCCTCCTATGTTGAATCTGCCAGATTCGCTCCAGATGGAAAGTCCATTGTCACTGCTTCTTGGGATAAAACGGCTAAGCTATGGAACCTGAAAGGCAAGGTACTAGTGAGTCTGGAAGGTCATTCTTCCGATGTTCATACTGCAGTATTTGCCCCTGATGGAAAATCCATCATCACTTCTTCTTGGGATGAGACAGCGAAGCTTTGGAGCCTTAAAGGAAATGAACTGGCGAGTTTGGAAGATCATTCCTCGGCTGTCCGATCAGCCATATTTTCCCCTGATGGAAAATTGATCCTCACTGCATCTGACGATAAAACAGCAAAGTTATGGAACCTGGATGGTAAAGAACTAGCGAGTCTGGATGGTGATTTCTACAAGTTTCGATCTGAAGTATTTGCATCAGATCGTCGTTTCTACTTTACGGAATTTGACGCTGTATTTTCTCCTGATGGAAAATCTATCCTCGCTATTTTTGGGGATAATACAGCGAAGTTGTGGAACTTACAAGGCAAAGAATTGACGAGTCCAAATGGCCATTCCTCCGAGATACGAACAGCCGTATTTTCTCCTGATGGAAAATCGATCCTAACTGCTTCTGATGATAATACAGCAAAGCTATGGAACCTACAAGGCAAGGAATTGGTAAGTCTGGAAGGTCATTCCTCCAGTGTTCTATCTGCCGTATTTGCCTCTAATGGAAAATCAATCCTCACCGCTTCTGATGATAAAACAGCGAAGCTATGGAATCTGGAAGGCAAAGAATTGGTGTGTCTAAAGGGGCACTCTTCAAGTGTTCGAACTGCCGTATTTTCTCCTGATGGAAAATCTATCCTCACCGCTTCTGATGATAAAACAGCGAAGCTATGGAGTCTGGATGGTGAAGAACTGTCGAGTACAAAAGGTCATTCCTCCGAAGTTCGAACTGCTGTATTTGCCCCTGATGGAAAATCCATACTCACCGCTTCTTCTGATAGTACAGCAAAACTATGGAATCTGCAAGGTAGAGAATTGGCAAGTATGGAAGGCCATTTCTCCAAAGTTCGAACTGCCGTATTTGCCCCTGATGGAAAATCCATTCTCACTGCTTCAGATGATGATACAGCGAAGTTATGGAACCTTCAAGGCATAGAGCTGGCGAATATGAAAGGCCATTTCATTGATGTTCTATCTGCAATATTTGCCCCTGATGGAAAATCCATCCTGACCATTTCTTCAGATAATACTGCGAAGTTATGGGATCTACAAGGCAAAGAAATGGTGAGCCTAGAAGGTCATTCCTATAAGGTTGTATCTGCCATATTTTCATCAGATGGAAAATCCATTCTCACTGCTGCTTCTGACAATACTGCTAAACTATGGAACCTACAAGGCAAAGAACTGGCAAGTCTGGCAGGACATTCCTCTTATGTTCGATCTGCCGTATTTGCTCCAGATGGAAAATCTATCTTAACCGCTTCATCTGATAAAACAGCGAAACTTTGGATCTTCTTACCAGATCAAATCATACAAAAGTTAAAGGATATGGATTTATATGGTTTGACAGATGCAGAAAAGAAAGAATATGGGATTGAATAATTAGGTAGTAAACAACTTGGTATGGCAATTAGCAGCAAATGTCTATGGGTGTAGGGTCATTTTTTAAACTTTTTTATGGAAAGCAATTATCATAAGTTTTGTGGTTGATATTTTATAACTAAATTTAGTCTAATAAGAATTTATAAGGATAATATTCTATGCATGAAGAAAATTACGATATACATTAGTTATCACAGAAGTGATTTTGGCTATGCAAGTAGTTTGATTTCTCATTTATCCCCTCTTGTTCGAACTAGAGGTGTAGAATTATTATTTCAGACTTCCGCTACAGCAGGTGAATCTTGGGATATTAATAACAAGGAAAGTATTGACAAAGCTGATATTATCCTACTCTTGATTTCACCAGATTTCATTAATTCAGACATTATTTATAATCAAGAATTGAATATCGTTTTAAAAAATAAAAGCGAATTTATTTTACCTATAATATTGAGGCCTACTGACTGGTATTCAATTGATTGGATGAGAAAAAGACAAATTCTACCAAAAGGAGGTATACCAATTTCTCAAGTCGAAAGTCAAGATGAAATATACTTAGAAATAGTTAAAGAGATTTCTCTTTTTGTAGATAATATAGCAGTTACACAATCAACTTCTATAACTAAGAAAAAACAAAATAATAATAAAAAAAACGAGAAATCTATATTCATTTCACATGATCACGATGATGGGGATTTTGCCGAATTACTTAAACTTAAATTAGAAAGGAATGGTTTTAACGCATGGATTGATACTGAAAGATTAAAAATAGGCCAAGATTGGCGAGAAGAAATTGATATGGCAATTTTTAATTCCAATGCATTTATTGTTATAATGTCTCCAAAAGCAAGAAAATCCGAATACGTAACTTATGAATGGGCTTTTGCATAGGGAAAAGGAATAAAAATTTTACCAATTGTTTTAAGGAAAACTCAACTTCATCCAAGATTAGAAATCCTTCAATTTATTGATTTTTCAAATAGAACTTCTAGACCCTGGAATAAATTATTTAAAAGACTAAATGAAATTGAGAACAGTACTTAACAATTAGCAACAAATGACCATAGGTGCAAGGTTAATTTAAAACTCATATGGAGAAGGATTTTATTATGGAATCTAGGGTGCTACATGCTGATTTTGATATATCAGTTCCTTTATTTCAAATAGCGATTTACGCTATCTGATCCTATTCTTAACAATTAGCAACAAATGACCATGGGTACAAGGTCAATTTTAAACCAATATGTGGAAGGATTATATTATGGAATTTAGAGTGCTACACGCCAATTTTGATAATTCAGTTCCTTTATTTCAGATAGCGATTTTTTCTGAAGTGTTTTGTTCAACAAGCGATGACCCCATCATATACTTTCACCTACGATGGGTATCTTATTACCCTTTTTCCTAATTATTCAAAACAAATTCAACTTTACCGCCCCATTTACGCTAACTTCAATTCCGTCTTAACTTCTGAGCAATACGAATCGCTCCTTGAAAAATGACAGAACTGGAGAAAAAAAGGAGGCAAAAAAATTAAAACTAGGTATGCCAAGTCAATATGGCAAGTAAATTGTTGCTTGAGATCATTCAAACCGCCTTAAATAATATTGAAGAAATCCATTAACTTTTTTAGAGGACTAGTGGTTCAAATCATAAATACTTGACAGCTTAAATGGCCACTTTTTCCTTGATTCTTCGTCTTTCGTCAGTCAGGTAGCTACGGCTATCTTCCTTTCTCAATCCTTGACTAAAGAAAAAATAGACTCATTTTAACTATCAATAACTTATGGCTTGAGCCACTAGGTAATTATACCTGTTGATATGTTGATTTGGTTTCAGTATATTTGATTTAATTTAAAACAGATCACTAATGCCACTGAATAACAGAGGATTTACTGTTGTCGAAGTGCCTGAATTACAAGACGCAGTTACTGAGACATTCAATCACATGCCACTCGACCAATATTCGGGTGGTAAGCATCGAACCCGAAGATTTTCGCAGTACAAAATGAATTATAATGATAGGGAATGGAAATTGGAGTTATTACCAGCTCGCCCGTTTATGCAATCGAAGGAGTACAATGTTCTCGTTGGGGGGATTCCAAGAAATTTTAAACCCTTAGAATTCAACCCAGAAAAACAAATTGCAGTTGGCGCGATGAACATACCATTGCCAATCGACCGCGAATGGCAAATAAATGTGCATCAGTGCCGTGTTCGAACGAATCAAGAAATAAAAGGTGTGAGCGTTCCAGAGGGACCTCATCGTGATGGACATGAGTATGGAATGGTTATCGTATTCGGGCGCAAAAACATTGAAGGTGGAGTAACCCAACTGCTTCCCAATGGTGGAGGCGATCCGTTCTTTGAAGTTGAATTGCAAGAAAATAATGCTATCGTCTACGATGATGGAAGAATGTTCCATTATGCAACAGACATAATTGCAACTGAAGAAATTGGTGGCTATAGAGATCTTTGGATTGTAGCTTACAATGAATGGAAGAACCGGCGTTATGGTTCAAATTTCGAGGCTAGAGCAAATCAATAGATATTCCAATTCTTTTATTTCCCTACAAGAATAATCAATAATGAACAAGTCTTTATATAATCATGATTTGATTAAAAAAATCACCTCTGAATATGGAACTCCAGCTCATATTTTGGATTTCGATCGATTGAAAACAAACTTTGAAGGACTCTCTCAGAAACTATCACACTGTACAAATAGCTTCCAAATTTTGTACTCATTTAAGACAAACTACTTACCTACTATCTGCAAGGAAATGCTCACTCTCGGTGCAGGGGCAGATGTTGTTTCGGGCTATGAATTAAACTTAGCGATTGAATGTGGATTTCCACCTGACAAGATAGTATTTAATGGCCCTGTAAAGCGTCGTAATGAGCTTCTGGCTTGCGTCAATTATGGAGCTAAAGTGAACATTGACGGGGAGCATGAGATCGAAATTCTTCAAGAAATCGCCAGTAAAAAAGGGGTAGTTGTTGCAGTTGGTCTGAGAGTGAATCCCGGTGTTAACGTATATTTTAGTGAAGATTCCAGTTATAATGAGGTTTCGAAAAACAGTATGGTACATTCCAAATTTGGCTGGCTCATTGATGGAGGTGATGCAAAGAGAATGGCCACCAGTATCCATAGACAAAAGAATCTGAAATTAACAAGTATTCATTGTCATCTGGGGTCTCAAATAACACATACTCCTTCGTACATATCAGCATTGGATAAGGTATTGAGTTTTGTCTCTGATTTAAAACAGCAATTTCCTATCACTGATTTTAATATAGGAGGAGGTTTTGGTGTAGAGGGAATTCATCGATTAAAACAGGGACCTGTTTTTAAACATAGACATTATCATGGAGATGACCATTTGGAAGAGCGAAGGGATACCTTTGATTGGTCGCTCATGATGGATGCTTTGAATAGTTCATTAAAAAAATTGGAACTCAATGACTTGAATCTTTACTGCGAACCGGGCAGATTTCTTGTATCAGATACTATGGCACTCATTACTGAAGTTGTTGGTGTAAAAAACACTAGTGTTGGAAAATGGCTGATTTTAGACGGAGGATTGAATTTACTTCCAACAGCTGGCGTTACTGAGGAACGTAATTTTCACGCAATCGGTGAGCACGGAAAGAAGACATCGATGTACATGGTAGGTGGACCCCTGTGTTATGAAGGAGACGTTTTTTCAATGCAAACGGAATTACCTAGTGATTTGAAGTCGGGGAATCTTGTGATGATAAGTGATTCAGGCGCGTATTCTGTTTCACGATCCACTAATTTCATGTATCCAAGGGTTCCCGTAATTGCATACAAAGGTGAAGATTATCATCTATGCTGGAGAAGAGAAGAATTTAGCGATGTGTTTAGATTTAATGTACCCATCGTTTACAACGATCATAAGGAGCAAGTTGTCAGCTGAATCAATCATATTGAACATATAAAAAATGGATAAATTAATTGTTGGACACTGGTGTGTTCCGCGCTCCGCTTCAACGGCTTTTGAAAAGTGCTTTTCGCAGCGAACTGACACGACTATCGTTCACGAACCATTTACAAATTGTTATTATTTTAGTAATTGGAGACGTTCTGATCGATATGGAGATTATGAGGGAATGGTAGACTATTCTTCGGAGAAGTGCATAGAGCTTATTAATGAATCTGATGGTTCAATCGTGTTTTTCAAAGAACTTGGTTTTCAAGCCTTGCACTATACAAATATGGATTTTTTCGCTTCGATTAAAAACACCTTTATGATTCAGCATCCATTGTTCGTTCTTGAATCACTTTATAAGTTGAAGCCTGATTTTTCGGAAGAGGAGTTTGGTTTCACCGCTCTGTATGAGTTATGGCTTAAGGTTACTCAGGTATTGAAGCAAGAAACACTTGTCGTCGATTCAAATACTTTTCGCAGTAATCCTGAAAAAACTTTACAAATCTATTGTGCGCATTTGAATATTGATTATCAAATCAATATGCCCAAATGGGAAAGCGGAAGAATTGCTGAATGGGAACCGCATGAGTCAGAATCGCAGGCCAAGTGGCATAGCACATTGGAACAAAGTAATGGTATATTGCCCCCCGATTTTGTTCTTCCGAATATTGATATAAGACCTGAACATGAAGAAATATACCATCGCGCTCTGGAAATTTATGAACTTTTAAAAAGCAATTGTTGAACCAAAAGAGATTGATGAAGAATCTAGATAAAGATCTCGGCTGGGCAATTGTTGTTGTCTGGCCCGATACTACCATACCAGGAATAAATAGTTGGTACGAACCTTTGTTACTGTTTATGTTTTTTGGTCGACGCTACGGTTACAAGTGTGGACATACGGCAATTTTGTTGATCAGCTCAGAAACCAGAGAGATTCAGTTTTATGACTTTGGAAGATACATTACACCCAAAAGCAAGGGACGTTTGCGAGGGAATATAACGGATCCGCTTCTTATTTTTCCATTCAAAGCTAAACTTTCTGAAGATGGAGAACTACAAAACCAAAATCAAATTTTGGATCACTTATACACCCTAGGAGCGACCTACAACAATGGACGAAGAATCTGTTCTCCAAAACCTTACAGAATCAATTTCAAAAAAGCAGACGAACGCATTATCCAATTCCGAAATATGGGAATTGTACCTTTCGGTCCATTTTATTTGAGAGGAAGCAATTGTTCGAGATTTGTAAATCGAATTTTATATGAAGGCTCCTGCAATAGCTACGACAAGTGGCTGCTTCAATTTGTGCTGATTGTTATCCCAACTCCTTACGGAAATGTGTGGCCGATAACTTCCAAAGGGAGCGTTTTGATGAAAAACGAAGAGGGCATTGCTTCATCAAAATTGACTATCTGGCAAGTTATAAGTGCCGTATTTACAATGATTTCATTTTCCTTTTATAATGGACCGAAAGAAATAGAGAAAGAAATAGAAATTGCTCCGGATTCGAAACAAATTGGTTTTGGAAAAACGGGTGCGTGGTTCACGATTGAAAAGCACGTGACTGACTTAGAAGAGGGCCTCTACGGAATTAAAAGATACTATGCTGATAAACATCCATACGGTCAGGGAATTTATGACGTTTCTCCTGATGGTTTTGATATAGAGCAATCTTTTGAAATAACATTTCCAAGTCATTCATCAGAATGCAGTGTAATTCAAAATGGTGTTGTGTTTAAGTTTCGAGTGGTGAAATATTGGTGACTGAAGGCTAATTATAATTTGTTCTTTTCATTTTGGGTGCCACAGTGAAAAAGCTTAAATCCATTCATTAGTTTCAAAAACCGCTTTTGAACAATTGATAGAAATGAGAAGTGTCCTTGTGGTAGTAGATCTAAATAAAAATATTGTCATGATAAAAAGTAACTGAAACTAACACTGGTGGCTGTTGAAAAACAAATGATTCTTTTTTGTATGTGTATCTGATATTCCTTATCTTAAGACATGTGAGGTGATTAGATTTTAACTCCTAAAATGTTCGTCAATTTCTGTTTGGCTGATCACATTCCGAAGACAATTTTTAGAGGGTTCTCAAAGGAATACTTGACCTCCGTTTCATAAAAAAGAAAACTCAATTTCTCTACTCCACTGCAGGGAGACCAAGTATAGAGTATTTAAAAAAATTCACTTTCCAAATATCTTCTGGCAAATTGAATAAGCAAAAGATTTTTATCTTTAGAGAGTTAAGAAAATGTAGATCAGACCAATTCAATTGAATTATCCATTTTTACTCGTTTATTATCTGAATATACTTGGATAAATTTGGATCGAGATGAAGAATTTGTAATATGCTGTAAATCAATTATTAATGGTTGGTGTGTGTTGTTTAGATAAGCTGAATATGTGGAAGTTTTGTAACTTGTGGCAGATAGCTACAAGATATCATCGATTAGAATGACTAAAAGTAGCCTTTCGAAGAGAAAAAGAAGTTGAAATTAGATACATTCGATTGCCGAAAAGCAATTTACAAGTTAAGATTAATGTACGCTAGTGATTTACCAGCCGAACTAATTCAGAAACTACATTACAGGCATCAAAGCAGCTTCAAGAAGTATCGATCGTGATAGCGGGAGTCAACATCAGAAAAACAAAACACCATTTGTTTTCAAGTCCAAGATCGTATTGATCAAGTATGGATGCTCCTAAATGATGTTGGTGCGATAAACTTTTTAGATTAAATAATTATGAAAAATTATGTATTTCTTTTAATTCTAATGTTTTGTTTTTTTAAATCAGAAAGCCAAGTTTTCCTTAATGGAGGTAACATTTGTGAGGATCAAAAATTTAACCTTGTTTTTGAGGATGATTTTGATGGCCCCTTAGATCAAACCGATTGGTACACTTATTTTCCATATGGAGAAGGGAACTCGGATGACTGTTCATTTTGTAGAACACATGATGATCAAATTCCTTTCGGTGAAGGGCAAATATATTTAGATGAAAATGTCAGAACTGAAGGAGGAAAGCTCATTTTTGATGTCAAAAATGAGCCTGCAACATGGTTTAATCAATCTAAAAACTATACATCAGGAATGATTCATGGTAAAAAACATTTTGGATACGGTAAATTTGAAATAAGATGTAAGATTCCTGATGGGTACGCACATTTTCCTGCTTTTTGGGTTCAAGCGGGCAATCATGAAATTGATATTTTTGAATCTTGGGGTCCAGAAAACGGTCCTACAGACAAATTTAAATGTTCCGTTCACAATTATAATGTAGAGACGTCAGATTTTTGGGTAGAACCAGAGATTGACCTATCCTTAGATTTTCATACCTACTAGTGTAATTTATGGACAAGATAGGATGTTTTTTTACATTGATGACGAGCTGGTAGGTACAGTATCCAGGTATTTTACAATAGCTGGCCCTGAGATTGGGTGCGAAATCTCACCAGGTTACTATGTAATCAATCCGGCGTATCCACCCGTCGACAAACATTATAGAGTGATCGTCAATGCTGCGGTTGTTGGATCGCCTGCATCAAATAATGAAGTACCAGAAGGGACAATGGAGATTGATTACATTAGAGTATATGAATTTGATGAATGTAACTATACTACTTATGCCTGTGAAGAAGGTGTCAACAATCCAGTTGCCATTATTAACAATGATCAAGAATGGGATAAATGTGAAACTCTAAATATAGGCGATCAATTTGAATATATAAGAGTAACCTCCAATAACACACTGACACTCAAAGAGTGTGACTTAAAAATGTTATTGCCAGGAAAAATAATTGTGGAGAGTGGAGCAACTCTGATTTTAGACAACACCACCATCAGACCTTGTGATGAAAGTTACAGGTGGCTAGGAATCTTTATTGACAATGGAGCCAATATAGAATTGAAAAATGGAAGCAAAATAATTCAATCTAGAATGGGCATTTTCAATAGTTTTGATTTTGTAGGTTATGTGGATTCAGAAGGAGCTTTCGATCCTTACGCATTGTTCAATTCTACAGATGCTGGTGCTGGGAATAATTCGGTCATAATAGACAACAGTTCCTTTGAAAATAATTTTCATGCACTTCTCTTGGATGGTGACAATGATATCAGTGTTCAGAACAATAGCCTGATCAAAGGATCATATCATGGTGCTACGATTCGTGAAAATCAGAACGGTGTTATTGATTTCAAATTCTGTGATTTTGAGCAAAATCTGAAATCTATTCACCTAGGAGCATGTGGTGAGGACAATTCTATTTATAACTGTAAGTTCACTAATGATAATTCGGTATTCACACAGATACACATATCGAGTACAGAGGGCTTGGATTTTCAGATGAATGAAATGTCGAGTCCAGGTCATCATATTCAGGCAATTGAATCGCATATACGATGTAGTGAATAACAACAAGTTTTACGACTCTAATCTGGCAATATGGGTAGCTGGTACATTTCCTTTAGGAGGAAGTGCAAGGATTGGAGATCTGAGTGGTGAGGCCAATTATTTTTTAGGAAATGCAAAAGGCATCCAGTTGAATGGATTGAATAGTGCTGTTGGGGGAATAGTGCAAAATAATCAAATTGACAATACAAACCTGACAGCTTTAGATGTGAATGGAATTGGCTTATCAAGAATCAGCAATAACTCCATCGACAATGCTGAAGATGGAATTTACTTCAGTAAGACGGGAGAGATGAATAATTTCATCAATTGCAATCTCTTTGAGAACAATACACAGCAGGATTTGACTATTGAATTGAACAATAGATTTACTCGATTCCTACAAAATGATTTCTCAAACTCACAAAACAATGGTAATGTTATACTGAGTCAAGCTCGAGTGTTGAATGAACAAGGAACGGCGAGCAATCCTTCAGACAATTGTTTTAATAGCAATTCGGTTGAGGATTTATATACCGATACGACCACTACATTTTTCCAATATCATCACAATCAAGTCATCCCATGCAGAATACCCAGCGGAAATGGTAATTATCAACCTTTAGAAACATTTGCAGATGGAGACAATTGTCCAAACGATCAAATTGGAAGTAATTTCACAGGTACAACAAGTGGAGGGCATACTCCTATTCGTTTACTCCCGCCATTGGGAGGCGTGTATACGGGAGGAATTGTAGGACCCAATGTAACAACAGCATTGAACAATCTGCTCACAGTGGGAGGAGACGATCCATATACCTATACAGATGAAAGTTTGCCCAATACCGAAATCTTACCCAATGCAACTTATGCTCCAAGCTATCTGGCTAATATAGAGACCATCTATAATTATGAAAGTGAACTGGATTATTGGATCAGAGCAGGTATTCAATATGCCATGACAAATGATGATTATTCTTATGGAGAAAGCCTTCTTCTTCCTTTTAAAAAATGGAGATGGCAAGAAATGCTTTTTGGACTTTACGTGAAATCAAATCAATATACCAAAGCAAGGGTTTTGTTGAATGTATTGCCCAATAATACTGCATACGAAGTAGAATTCATTGCATTACAGCACATTAATCTGGACAGACTATTGAATGGTGAGCAATCCATAACATCTACACAAATACAAACCGTATATGCCATTGCTACAGGTAGTACACCAGCTGCGGGATATGCAATTCCACTTTATTATCTCCTTACTGACATTCGTCTGCAAAGTACTGTACCATCAAAAGGATCTGGTACGCGTAATAGTATAGAAACAGTCAAAGTGAGAGGGCTGAGCATTGCTCCAAATCCGGCTAAGGACTATCTTACACTTCTAAATCCTCAAAATCATAGCTTAAGTAAGCTAGAAATCATTGATCGATTTTATCAAGTCAAACTAAGACCCAAAGCGGACAATCTGGATCGGATAAATATTAGTAACTTAGTATCTGGCTGGTATATGTTGAAATGTGTTGTTGATGATAAGGAGATTGTGACCTTGCCATTTATGAAGCTTTAAAACCAATAGATGAGATCAATAGTTAGATATTCGATTATCCTAGCGATACTATTAATGAATAGCTCAAGTGCCCTTACCCAAGGGTACTTGAGCAAATTTGTACCGCTTGAGTTTTTACCGAACACAATACATCTTTCTTATGAAGATGGGAAATACATTGTTTCTTCTATAAATTTTGTAAACGACATCAGTACGTCTACCATAATCGAGCTGGACGAGAATTTTGATACAATACGTACTATAAATCATTTGGAAGTATTGTTTGGTAGAAAGACTCCTCAGAAATTAAATGGAAAATATTTCGCCTATGCGGCAGACGAAACGACAAATAGAGAGACGCATCTACTCATAGAAATGGATGAAAATTTTAGTGAAATAAAGAGAGACACATTTTATCCCGACGGTAATAGTCATAACGCCAATGGAATGACGATAATTGGAGATAAAATTATAGGCAGTGCTTGGGATTACTACGATTGTGAAGAACTGAATGAATGTACATTCATGAATTATAAGGTAATAAGTACAGAGGGAGAAGAATTGCAGTCGTTTAATGTTGATGAAGAGGGTGAACCCTATTTTTTTTCTTTTGAGGTCGATCACACGGCTGATGGGGATATCATTTGTGGAGGAAATAGATATGAATTGCCATATGCCAAAGCCTCAGTTTATAAATCAACTCAAGAGGGTAATATATTGTGGAAATACGAGAGTACACAGAGACAAAGTCGAGGCAATGTACCTGTATGGGTAGAAGAACTGTCCAATGGTAATATTGTCTATACGGACAAATTGGATAAATTATTCGATGATGATTATATAGATTTAGGATATTCGCTTTTACCTGCCCAGTTGGTGTGGCTATCACCAGATGGAGATTCATTATTTTCATACTTGGATACGGTGAATTGGGCGTCAAGTAGTGAATTCAGCGGAATAAAAAGAGGGAGAGGTGATTACTTCTTTGCGTATGGGCAATATTACTTAAATCATTTGGACCCTATGGAGTTTGATGCAGTTTATGGATCTATCATGAAGATTACCAATGATGGGGAAATTGTTTGGCGGAGACTATATAAACACTCAGATGATCCTTATGGTACTCCTACTATTGCGCATATTTATGAACACGAAAACGGTGATATTTCAACATTGGGAAGAGAAGTGAATGATGATGGCTTTTTTATGTGGATGATGCGTGTCAATGAGCATGGTTGCTTAGGGGATATAAGTTGTGATTTCCCCATGATCTTACCTGTAGCTGATTTGTCAGGTAACGGGCATGAAGATAATATAAAAATATACCCCAATCCCACATCAGACATCTTAAATATCAAGAGTGAAACCATCCCAGAAAGAGTGGAAGTATTTACGATCGATGGGGCATTGGTTTTGACAAAAGAAGGAAGTGATAATATTAATATCACAAATATTTCTTCTGGACTATTTTTCATCAAAATTTTTCATAATGGAAAGGTGTCTATTAGGTCATTTATAAAATATTAGGTGTTGACAAAGGAAAACCGATGATAACAATGCATGATCAGAGAATAATCCGCTACTGCGGATTCCTCTCGTTATGCGAAGGCGTTTTCTTTCAGCAAGTAAAATTAGATATACAATAGAAATCTTCATAAAATGAAACATTTAGACCTTATAAAATTGTTTGAGTAATATGAAAAGAATTAGGTATTGAAAATTCCTTAAATTTACAGTAAAATAAAAATATGGGATACGCAATTTCGGATAAAACAATAGATAAATACTTTAGTTTCTTAAGTAAATTTGATAATAGCTCAAAAAAGAAATTAATAATTAAACTAACGGAATCTATTGAAATAGAAAATGATAAATCATTTGACCTTAAATCTCTGTTTGGAGCATGGGAAGACACAAGGGATTCGGACACAATTATTAAAGAAATTAGAGATTCTCGGGTAAATTCCAAAAATATTGAAGAATTCTAATGAAATATCTACTTGATACAAATATATGCATTCACTTTTTTAGAGGTAAGTTCAATCTTTATGAGAAAATAGATCATGTAAAATTGAGAAATTGTGCTATCTCAGAAATTACTTTAGCGGAATTAGTCTTTGGAGCTGAGAATAGCAACAATCCTGAAAAGAATAATAAACTAATTGAAGAATTAACTGAGCAAATCACAATTCTACCAATATTTGAATCAATCAAACTATACGGCAAAGAAAAGGCAAGACTACGCAAAAAAGGCACTATGATAAGTGATTTTGATTTATTAATTGGGTGTACTGCAATAGAAAACCAATTAGTTATGGTGACTGAAAATATTAAAGAGTTTAATAGGATCCAGAATATCGAAATTGAAAATTGGGTAAAAAGGTAAGGAAGCCGAAAAGATAATCGAGTAGACGGCCTCACCAGCGATAACTGATGAGGTGCGCCTCTCACACCACCTAGCATACGGGTCTCGTACTAGGCGGTTCACTAAATCGAAACTTTGAATTTTGAGTAGTAATCAATC
>Ga0256847_1000833_pt1 | contig 17524 bp, 14 predicted proteins | sample TeddybearmetaG_FD_189099 | JGI IMG/M metagenome (GOLD analysis project Ga0256847, IMG submission 189099) | Hydrothermal vent microbial communities from East Pacific Rise, Pacific Ocean - Teddybear | ecosystem: Environmental > Aquatic > Marine > Hydrothermal vents | place: Pacific Ocean: East... | reverse complement strand
CCGTGAGTTCGGAGTCAGTTTTATCCGCATAGGGCCGTTCTGCAAAAACATGTGTTCCTGCAAATAAGGCAAAGCCAATTAGTATAATCCGTGCGAGCATAAATCCGCTTTCAATGCCGGGCCTATCCTGCGCACCGGCTGCATCCTTAAGTAATCAATGGTTCACAGCGTTACGGCTGATGAACGTACCGGCGGGTATTCTGCAACATTAGCGTTTCAGCCGCATTTCGCAGACTGCCTATTTCGTAACAATTTGTTACGGAGCAAACAGGCCCGCATGGCTCCCTATGCCGCTTCGAACAGTCCCGCCGCGCCCTGGCCACCGCCTATGCACATACTTACGATGCCATATTTCTTCCCACGACGACGAAGTTCTCTCAATACCAGGCCTGTCATTCTGGAGCCTGTCATTCCAAAGGGATGTCCAATACTGATACTGCCACCCAATACATTATAGAGGTCATTATCGATATTTAGTTCATCACGGCTATACAGACATTGGGACGCGAAAGCTTCGTTGAGATCAATCAAATCAATGTCATTGAGCGTTAATCCGGCATTTTTCAAGAGTCTGGGAATGGCAAAAACGGGTCCAATGCCCATTTCATCAGGCTCACAACCCGCAACCGTGAAACCTCTGAAAATACCAATTGGTTCAAGGCCAAGCTGTGCGGCACGTTCTGCGCTCATTAGCAGCGTCATAGATGCACCATCGGAAAGTTGAGATGAATTTCCTGCAGTCACCGAGCCATTTTCATCGAAAACCGGCTTTAAGTTTGCCAATCCCTCAATCGTAGTACCCGGGCGATTACATTCATCCTTATCTACCACTACGTCCTTGAAACTTTCCTCGCCGGTCTCTTTATCAACCACTTTCATCGTGGCCTTCATCGGCAATATTTCCTCACTTATAGAACCCGCCTCAACAGCTGCTGCATAGCGCTGCTGGCTTTGCACAGAGTACGCATCCTGTGCTTCACGTGACACGTTATAGCGTTTTGCTACCACTTCAGCCGTATTTCCCATGGCCATAAAAATTTCCGGCTTTTCTTCCATCAGGCGCTTGTTTTGCTCGGATTTCCCATTTTCCTGGCGAAGCCGCATGGAAATAGATTCTGCGCCACCCGCCATGGCTACTTCACTTTGTCCTGAAGCTATCTGGTTAGCTGCCAATGCAATGGATTGCAAACCTGAAGAACAAAAACGGTTAATCGTAAGCCCGCAGGTGTCTACAGGCAGCCTGGAGAGAATGACCGCCAGACGGGCAAGGTTTCCGTCCTGCTCGCCGGTGTGGCTGGCTGCCCCCACTACTACGTCTTCAACTTCTCCGGCACCCACATTGGGGTTTCTATCCAACAAGCCATCTATCAGGTGCGCCAGCATGTCGTCTGAGCGTGTCAGGTTAAAACTGCCCCGGAACGATTTTGCCAGCCCGGTTCGAATACTATCTACAATAACTACGTCTCTCATGATCTTGTCCCCACTCCCGCTCCCCAATCTATTTGGGGAAATTAATTAAGTTGAATTATGTTACTCGTAATGCGACCGGCAGAGCAAAATTATTTAGACCGGTACAATTTTTTTTGTGCGCGCAACTGCAAAAAATGTAAGCGACACTCGTCAAAGCCCCGATAAACCCTGCCCAGCGTCCTCTGTTCGAGGTTGCTCGTAATGCCAGTATACCGAAACCAATATAGGCCAAAAACACATGTAGATTCTTCATGTTCTGATGGTAGCTGGATTCAGATCATTTCTTCTACCACAGATTGATAAATACCCTGCTTCGGCGTCGAAAAAACCTTTCTGATCAACGGTTCAAAGGGAGACAAAGTCAGTTTTAATTTTCCATTATCAAAGGCAAGGTTGTCATATTTCGCAAAAAATTCTTCTGTCTGTTCGTAATAGGGTGAATCGCTAAACGAGTCGCGCATATTTCGATCCATGCCCAGATAATGGAAGAAATTGTAACCCTGGAAAATTGCATGGTGCTGAACCATCCAGTGATTGGCTTCTGAAACAAAGGGTTGAATAATTCGATCCGGTAAACCTGTAATAAAGGCTTTTTACTCGCCAATTATCAAATTCCAGTCATCCTGGGTACTTGTAATCATTGCCTTGAATGTTGCTTTGTCACTCATCTCATATTCCCCTAAATCTAACGCAAATTGGCTGGTGTCTGAACTTTGTGACTGAACCCAACTATTTTGAATAGCCAGGATTGTTGCGGTCCAGTTTTCGCAACAATGCTGGCCAGGCGAGATCACCAATCTGGCCTATCACCCCTGGTATTGAACCCAACTCCGCAGTTGAGCTTACAGCCTCTTCAGCAGGCAGAACCAGCTCACCACCACTCATAGCTTTTACCTGGTACGTACAAGCGCGCTCCAGGTAATACAATCGCAGGAAACACTCCGCGACTGTACTACCGACAGTAAGCGTGCCGTGGTTGCGGAGTATCAGAATATGCTTATCTCCCATATCCGCTATTAAGCGTGCTTTCTCTTCCGGGTTGAGCGCTACACCTTCATAATCGTGATACGCCACATCACGATGAATCACGCAGGCGGTTTGCGAAAGCGCAAGCAATCCACCCTGCATGCAGGAAACGGCAACACCATCATTAGAGTGGCAGTGCATCACCGCATGGGCACTTTCGGAAGCGCCATGAATAGCGCTGTGGATGGTAAATCCTGCACTGTTCACTGGGTGGCCATTATCCAGAACAACATTGCCTTCCAAATCTATTTTCACCAGACTTGATGCGGTAATTTCATCGAACAGGAAGCCATAGGGATTAATCAAAAAGTGATTTTCAGGCCCAGGCACCCGGGCAGAAAGGTGTGTGAAAATCATATCGTCCCAGCCATACAGGGCGACAAGACGGTAGGTCGCAGCCAAATCTGTTCGCACCGCCCATTCTTCTGCTGTAACACGTTTCTGGATCTGATCCATGGGAAGTTGTTCATTGCTTACTGAGGGCATGGATACTGTTGTGGTCATGGTAATTTTCTCCCAATCCTATTCTCACGTAATACATTTTTATGCAAGACTGTTGAAGACCAACACCTGCTTTGGAAGCCGGGTCAGGGTCTAGAGTCTTTACCAGGCATTACTAACAGTGCGTATAATGCTCTATTTATCAATCCAGAGTATTTCAGCATGCCTAAGTCGGGTCCAACTTCCAACAATTACTACTCACAGAGACTCAGACTGCATTACGTTGACTGGGGTAATCCGGATGCTCAGCCCTTACTGATGGTGCACGGCGGTCGAGACCATTGTAGAAACTGGGATTGGGTGGCTGCGGCGCTGCGTGGCGACTACCACATTCTCGCTCCGGATTTGCGGGGTCATGGAGATTCAGGCTGGATGGTGGGAGGCAACTACAACACGCTGGACTATGTATATGATATTGCCCAGCTCCTGCATCAGAACACCACGGGACCCGTAAAAATTATTGCCCATTCCATGGGTGGTTCAGTCGCCTTGACCTATGCCGGGCTTTATCCCGAGCTAGTGTCCAAACTAATTGTCATTGAGGGTATGGGCCCCTCGCCTAAAATGCTGGAGCAAACAAAGGAAGTTTCTGTAGAAAAACGATTAACTGACTGGGTGGACGGTATGCGCAGTTCTTCAGGGCGACTGCCAAAACGCTACAAGACGCTGGAAGAAGCTTACTCCCGGATGCAAGGCGAGAACCCCCACCTTAGTGAAGAACAGGCACGTCACCTTACAGTGCACGGGTCAATTCGCAACGAGGACGGAACCTACAGCTGGAAATTTGATAACTACGTACGCAATTTTTCCCCGGCACAACTGCCGCCGGAATCGGTGTTTCAACTCTACAACCGGATTGACTGCCCTACACTTTTGATCAGGGGTACGGAATCCTGGGCATCGGATCCGGAAAAAGATGGCCGCATGCAGTACTTCAAAAATGCCCGGGTGGAAAACATAGAAAATGCAGGACACTGGGTACATCACGACCAGCTGCCAAGGTTTTTGGAACTCACTACGGAATTTTTGAAAGATTGAGTAAACGCACCACAATAGAGGATATTCACGCACACTCAGGAAAGGGTGTGTTTATGATTACCGGGGGCGGTACACAACTGATTAGCAGCCTGCTCAACGTACCGGGCGGGTCAGATACCGTTCTGCAGGCATTGGTCCCCTATTCAGAGGCCGCGCTTAACCAGCACCTTGGCTTTACACCGCCACGCGCCTGCAGCGAAGAAACTGCCCGCTGGATGGCCATGCGGGTTTACCAACTTGCCTCAACCGAACAAAGCGAATCTGCAGACACAGTGTTTGGTTTAGCTGTAACTGCAAGTCTGGCAAGCCTTCAAGCCAAAAAAGGCGAGCATAGAATTCATATTGCAGCCCAGACGCTCTCAACTACATTTACCTGGTCGCTGATCCTTAAAAAAGGCCACCGTAGTCGCGAGCAGGAGGAAGAGCTCTGCCAAAATATGGCTCTGAATGCACTGTGCGAAGTTATGCAACTGGAGCCGGCTAATACACTGGACCTGCACACTAGCGAAACCATGCTCAGCCATTCGCTGCAGGGCGAGGAAGACCTGCAGCAATTGCTCTTCAGCCAAAACCGTACCGCACGCCTGTTTCACCCCACACAGGCACTCTCACAGACAGAGCGCCCGGAACTTGTTTTTCCAGGTGCTTTTGACCCATTGCATGATGGCCATAAACGCATGCTGGAGGTGGCAAACAAAATTACCGGTTTGAGAGCGTGTTTCGAAATCTGCGTGCACAACATCGAAAAACCCAGGCTGGACTTCATCTCACTGGCGAAGCGCTGTGAGCCTTTCAAGGAGATGCCTCACAACCTCGTTCTTACCACAGCAACAAAATTTGTCGACAAGGCCCGTTGTTTTCCCTCTGCAATTTTTATCGTTGGAATAGATACGCTGGAGCGCATTGCAGATCCGCAGTTTTATGACCACAGCACTGCTTCGCGTGACGAGGCCATCGCTGAAATAGACAGGCTGGGATGTCGGTTTCTAGTGTTCGGGCGCATGCTTTCGGGAGAATTTAAACATCTCGAGAATTTAAGCCTGCCTGCGCGTCTGGAAGCGATCTGTTCAGAGGTGCCGGAAAGTGCATACAGAATGGACATATCTTCCACCGAACTCAGAAACAACCGTTCAGGCTAGCCTACAAACCAGTCAAGAATGTCGCTGTTAATCTCCCTTGGGTAGGTATGCGACAGATCCTCTATCTCACGGTACACAACTGATGCTCCTCTGCTGGAAAGACATTGCTGTGTCTCGCGCGCTGATTCCACAGGAAACATCCAGTCGAGCACACCATGGACAAGGTAGATGGATTTTTTTTTTATAGAGCCCATGCCGTCCAACAGCATGGGATGAAAAGTACCGCAAAGTGGTGCCAGGTGGGTAAAAGGTGCATCTTCGGCCAGACCGGCTAACAGGGTATAAGTGGCGCCATCCGACATCCCTGTAAGCATTACCCGCTCAGTATCAATATTCCACTGCTCACAACACCCTGAAACAATCCTCCGTAATGTTTTTGCATCCAGATCGTCTCCAGTTAAGGACCACGTGGCACCCTGGGAAGTAGGACTCAATAGTATAAATCCCCTTGCCCGTGCTTCCCTGAGCCAGCTCCACAGACTGTCAGCACCATGTCCACTCCCCCCGTGGAGGGCTATCACCACAGGCCACTTTTTGCTCGCTTCATAGTACTCCGGAACATAGATACTCAGGCCACCGCGCTCATCACGCTTGTTACCCGCATGCATAATACCAACCGTCTCTCCCGTAACCTCGCTCATTGTGAGCTTGTCCAACAAGTCTTCATTGTCTCGAAAACCAGGCTCCAGAAAATACCGGCTAACCGGGCGTAACATAGTTGAAAGCGGATAGAGTGCTTCTACTGCAAGCGTGTATTTTCGCAGGGATGAATAGGCAAGCCTTATCCCATTGCTCTGTTGAACTGCTTTTTCCAAGCCTTCTATTGCTGCAAGGATATGGTCTGCACATATAACCATCTGTTGCTGGAAAAACGCCAGATCCTCTGGCCACCGTGCATTAGTGAGGTGGTTCCTGCGAAATTCAAGCTCACCTACCAATGCGCTTAACGCCGGAACCAGCGCTGGCAAAGCAGGAGGATGAAGATGCCGCGCAGTATAAGCAAGAACCTCAAGGGCATGCAGAAGTTTGGGCGCCAGAAGTGCGGTACTTTCAGAAATTACCTGCTCTGTTTCATCCTGAGTCATTTCTGTGGACGTGCTGGAGAATTAGTTGTTACCACACTGCGCCATCGACCGGAATGAAAGCGCCATAACAACATAATGCTTTTAACCACATAATCGCCTATAAGTGCAGCATATACCCACAGGGCAGAATAATTCAGGTAGGTGAATATGGCAGCCAGGCCACAACGCATAACCAACAATCCCACTATGGTAGCCCGCAAAGGAAAGCGTGTATCTCCAGCACCACGCAGTGATCCACCTATAGCAAAATCGATTGCAAGCAAAGGCATAACTGCGCCCAGGACATAGGTAAACTGCACGGTATATTTAATAGTGAGCGCATCACTGCCAATAAAGTATTCAGCCAGCTCCTGGGCATAAACTATCACCAGTGCCCCCAGCACACCCATAGACAGTACTGCCATCGCAGCCGACCTCCACCCGCTACGCACTGCCCCTGGATAGTCGTTAGCCCCCAAATGCTGCCCCACCAGGGTAGAGCCCGCAATGGAGAAACCGAAACCTACTACCATGCAAATACTCAGCATGTTCACCCCAATATTATAGGCGGCGAAGGCTTCCGTACCGTAATACCTACCCAGCAACATCAGGAATATGAAAAAACCTGCCTGAAATACTGCCTGCTCCAGCCCGGCTGGATAACCAATATCCAGAAGCCGTATCATGCGCTCTTTACGGGCCCAGCCTCCTTTTAAGTGTGCAACTCTCAGCCTCTGCTTCAACCACAAGCCAAGCAATAACAACCCCCCTACAGAAAATGCTATTCCCGCGGCAAGGGCCGCTCCGGCGACGCCCAACTGCGGAGCCCCATACATGCCAAAAACAAATACGTACAACAAAGGGATGTTTATCAGATTAACTACCACGCCAATATACAAAGGCGTCCAGGCATCCCCCGCTGCACGCAGGCTCGCACTGATAATAAAATTAAGTGCAAAGGCGATAGAAAAAAGGCTAAGTATTCTGATATTCGCTGCAGCCATTTCTATGGTTTCTGCGTCAAGTCCAAATATTCCGGCAATATTATCGGCGAAAACCAGCCCTATCACGGTAAGCACAAGGCTGAAGGCTGTACCGACCATCAGAGAAGCCATAGTCACCCGGCTTGCCTCACGGAAGTCTCCGGCACCCCAGGCACGCGCAACCAGCGCAGTGGTTCCTGCCGCGACCGCCATCATCACTGCTTGCAAGGCAAAAAATACTCTCTGCCCTGCTCCAACAGCAGCCAGGGCTTGCGCGCCCATTTCCCCTACAAACTTGGTTTGCACCATGCCAACGATGGCATATAGCAAGTTACCCATAATAGAGGGCAAAGCCAGTTGAGCTATGCTTGGTCTGGGTGGTTTTTCCTGTTCCTCATTGTTCTCGGATTCCACTGCTTACTTTTGTCTCTTCTCTTAGTTGTGTATTGCCATTGAGTTGGTGTTTATAGCTTAGTAGAGTTCTACCACATAATTACAATTACATGGAGTCGGAAGTGGAGCAATTTTCTGAACTAGGCATCACGCTGAACAACTGGGTAGCCACTGTCGAGATACAACGTGCGCCACTAAATTTCTTTGACCGGAAGTTGATTTGTCAAATCGCGGATGCTTTCGAACTGCTTGATGCCAATCCCGAATGCAGGGCTATTGTACTTGCATCCGAAGGAAAAGTGTTCTGCGCTGGAGCAAATTTTGGTACCGGCAAGGAAGATGGTAGCGGAGACGGTAACTTTAGTGAGGAAGGCTTTAATACGGTAACCGTAAATTTGTACTCGGAAGCACTGCGCCTTTTCAAGTGCAAAAAGCCTGTTATCGCAGCAATACAGGGTGCTGCTGTAGGTGGGGGCTTTGGTTTGGCCCTGGTTGCGGATTTCCGAGTAGCAGCGCCAGAAGCAAGATTTGCAGCAAATTTCGCGAAACTGGGCATACACCCGGGCTTCGGACTGACTGTGACCCTGCCACAACTGATTGGCACACAAAAAGCAAACTTACTGTTCTACACGGGGCGCAGAATTAAAGGCGAACAGGCACTGGAAATGGGTTTAGTCGATCAGCTTAGCAGCCTCGAAAACGTACGAGCAGATGCACAAGCTCTGGCCGCAGAAATCGCCGAAAATGCACCTCTGGCTGTGGTTTCAGTACGCGCCACCATGCGAGCCGGTCTGGCTGATAGAATCGCCGCAGCAACCGCACATGAGCTTAAAGAGCAACAATGGTTACGGGGCACAGCGGACGCAGACGAAGGCGTGCGGGCCGTATCGGAGCGCCGACCCGGCAACTTCACGGGTAAATAAGAATAAATGCAAATAAATGGGGTCAGTGTAAATTAAATTTTGGGAATATTGCTGCTATTATCGGGATAACAATTTAATTTACACTGACCCCATTATGTCGGAATTTAGAAACTCTACACGTAGCTGGCTTGAGCAAAACTGTCCCGCATCCATGCGTACCCCGATGCCGGAGAGCGAAACCGTATGGGGTGGTAGCCGCGAGCAATTTGAAAATCCGGACTCAAAGGTCTGGTTATCAAATATGGCAGACAAAGGCTGGACTGTTCCAACCTGGCCTACAGAATATGGTGGCGGCGGCCTCTCTACCGACGAGGCCAAAATACTTTCCCAGGAACTAAGCCGTATTGGTGCCCGATCTCCATTGCAGAGCTTTGGCATCTGGATGCTGGGCCCAGTATTGCTGGAGTCTGGCACTGAAGAACAGAAACAAAACCATCTGCCTAAAATAGCGCGCGGTGAAATTCGCTGGTGCCAGGGGTATTCTGAACCCGGTGCTGGTTCCGACCTGGCTGGTTTGCAAACACGGGCAGTTGATAAGGGCGATCACTACCTGATCAACGGCTCAAAGGTCTGGACGTCCTATGCAGACCAGGCGGACTGGATATTTTGCCTGGTACGCACCGAACCCCAGGCACCCAAGCACGAAGGCATCAGTTTTATCCTGTTTGATATGCACTCCAAAGGAGTTTCGGTTCAACCTATTCAACTCATCAGTGGAGGTTCTCCGTTCTGCCAGACTTTTTTTGATGACGTTAAGGCAGACAAAAACAATCTGGTTGGTGAGCTGAACAAGGGCTGGACCATTGCCAAGCGATTGTTGCAACACGAACGTCAAATGATATCCGGCATTGGTTCGAATACCGCTCTGGGTGGTTCGGCGGGCCGCATTGAAGACCTTGCCAGGCAATGCCTGGGAACAGTCCCGGAGGATGGGGCAGAAAAAATAGCCGACGCAACTCTGCGAGACAAAATCATTCAACACAACATGAATGAAGCAGTATTCAAACATACCCTGGCAAGGGCGCGCGAGGAAAGTAAATCAGGACAGGCAAACGGTGCACTGACTTCCATGTTCAAATATTATGGCAGTGAACAAAACAAGAGAAAATTTGAACTACTGCTGCAAATTATGGGCACCCGGAGTCTGGGCTGGAGTGGTGATCAATTTTCTGAAACAGAACTTGCTACCACCCGTCAATGGCTACGCTCAAAAGCCAATTCCATCGAGGGTGGCACCAGCGAGGTTCAACTTAATATAATCGCCAAGCGAGTTCTGGGTCTTCCCGACTAGTCTGCTGTGGCTAACACACACCAAAATAGGAAAGAACTAAAATGGATATGAGTCTTATCATTCTGGCACTCATCGTTGCGGCAATTTTCTGGGCTGTCAGCATCTACAACAATCTGGTAAAACTAAAAAATCGTTTTGAAAACGCGTTTTCCCAGATCGAAGTACAGCTAAAACGCCGCTACGATCTCATTCCCAATTTGATCGAAACCGCAAAAGGCTACATGAAACACGAAAGTGAAACTCTTGAGGCCGTTATCGCTGCACGTAACCAGGCCATGAACGGTCTGAGTAAAGCCGCGTCCGATCCAACCAATGCGTCGGCCATGGGCGAGCTGGCCAGCGCCGAGGGTATTCTGGGTTCTGCAATGGGACGTCTGAATGTAGTAATGGAAGCCTACCCTGACCTCAAAGCCAACCAGAATATGATGCAACTTTCAGAGGAACTGACCTCTACCGAGAACAAAGTTTCATTTTCGCGTCAGGCCTTTAATGACCAGGTAACCGCGTACAATACCTACAAGCAATCTTTTCCACCGGTAGTACTTGCAAACACTTTTGGTCATTCTTCCGATGCAACGCTGCTCGAATTTGAAGATAGTGCTGCGATTCAGGAAGCACCAAAAGTATCGTTTTAGCCCTAAGACATGGATTTTTTTCAGGCCCAGGACAAAGCAAAACGCAAAACCGGGCAGCTGGTGCTTTTGTTTTGCGCTGCCGTATTGGGTCTGATAGTACTTACCAATATTCTGCTGGCACTGACTCTGGGATTAGCAGGCCCCCAAATAAACCCCGGCGCGAACCCATTAACCAGCCCTGGCCTTGCCAGCATTCCGTTTACACAGTGGATTACAACAAGTCTCGCCGTCCTTACCGTGATAGGTGCTGCCACTCTGTACAAGTATTTGCAGGTTCGCGGTGGTGGGCGAGCCGTAGCCGAAGCGCTTGGTGGCACGCCTCTGGATCCCGCTACCTCTGATTCCAAACAGCGCAGATTACAAAACATCGTAGAAGAAATGGCGATTGCATCCGGCCTTCCTGTCCCCCCGGTGTATTTGCTGGATGATCCGGCAATCAACGCCTTTGCCGCAGGATTGTCCCCAGGAGATGCTGTTATTGGAATAACCCAGGGCACGCTGGATATGTTAAACCGCGAAGAGTTACAGGGTGTAATCGGCCATGAGTTTAGTCATATTCTTAATGGGGATATGCGCATCAACCTGCGCCTGATAGCAATTTTGCATGGCATACTATTTATTGGCCTAATTGGCCAGGGCTTGTTTCGAGGTCGTCTTTATAGCGGGCGTTCAAGAGACGGTGGTGCGCCTATAATCGCGCTGGCGGTTGGTTTACTGGTAATTGGTTATGCCGGGACTTTTTTCGGCAACCTGATAAAGGCTGCCGTAAGCAGGCAACGCGAATTTCTGGCGGACTCTGCATCCGTTCAGTTTACCCGCAATCCGGATGGCCTGTCCCACGCCCTGCAGAAGATCGGCGGCGCCGTCTCTGGATCTACCATCAGTCGCTTTAATGTAAACGAAAGCAGCCACATGTTTTTCGGACAGGCGGTCAGCCTGTTTATGAACAACTTAACGGCCACACACCCGCCACTGGGCAAACGCATCAAAGCCATCGACCCACACTGGCAGGGCACCTTTCCGGAGGCAGGTAAACTGGAAGGCGGTGGTGCAGAAAACTACTTTGCTCCCCAGACAGGCAAATCTGCGAACGTGAATCCAGCTGCATCAGGTCTTGCCAATTCGAGCGCTCTTGATGTCGTGGACCTTAAAAACTCCGTCGGTAATCCTACAGCAGATAATCTTGAGACTGCGCAGCAGCTTATCAAATCCTCAAATGCAATCTGGATGCATGCGGCACACGATATCTGGGGTGCACGCGCTCTGGTTTACACTTTGTTACTTGACCAGAGTCAGGACATTCAGGACGCTCAATGGACTATATTAGTTGATCGCGCGGATGCGGGTGTGCCTGAATATGTACGCAAGCTGATAGAGACAGAGGCCGATATAAACCAGGAACAACGGCTGATTTTGTTATCGGCTTCCATGCCCGCGCTAAAATCCCTGTCCTTTAAACAATACAAAAACTTCATGGGCATCGTCGTTGATCTAATCAAAATTGATGAACGCATTCAGCTTTTTGAATGGGTAATGCATCGTATCCTGGTAAAGGATCTAAAGGGTCACTATGAACGCATTAAGCAAATAAAAACCCGGCACAAAAAGCTTGAGGGCGTAAGTCATGAAGTTTATGAACTGTTAGCTGCGCTTGCGCGGCTCTCACCAAACCAGCAGGGCTCCCTTGCCAGCGGGCTTCAGGAAGCGGCACTGAGTGTTTCCGGGTTTACCAGCACCCGAAATCCAGCAGACCAGGTCGCGATGCTCGACACACCGGATCCCAACTTTTCAACACTTAACAGAGCTCTACACGAGTTACGACGCTTACACCCTCTCGAAAAACCCAGGCTGATAAAAGCATGTGCTGCCACTGTCCTGGCCGACGGAAATATTAACCAGAACGAGATGGCTTTGTTACAGGGAATTGCAGCTACTCTTGATTGCCCACTCCCACCACTATTCTCGAAGTGAGCAGCGAAACGATTTCGGAATTTATTGCTGCCCTTGATTTGGGATCCAATAGCTTTCATATGATTGTGGCACGCCACAACGATGGTCAACTGCAAACAATTGACAAGCTAAAAGACAACGTTCGGCTGGCATCAGGGCTGGACAAACACGGCAATCTGGACAAAAAATCTACTCGACGGGCTCTGGAAGCCCTGGACAGATTTGGGCAGCGTCTGCGCGAAATTCCCACCGAGTCAGTAAGGGTGGTTGGCACAAATACTTTTCGCCGAATTGACAAAAACAGTGGTTTCTTTGAAAAAGCAGAAGAAACGCTGGGGCATCGGATCGACATTATTCGCGGACGGGAAGAAGCCAGGCTGGTTTTCCTTGGCGTGGCGCACTCCCTTGAAAACTCGGAGGACAAACGCCTGGTCATTGATATTGGAGGAGGTAGTACAGAACTCATCATTGGAGAAAAATTTCGACCTACACAACTGGAAAGTCTATACATGGGATGTGTGAGCATGTCCCAAAAACACTTTGCCGAAGGAAAAGTCACAAATTCCAGAATGAAAAAAGCCGAACTGGATGCCTTACAACACCTGGAATCCGTCAGCAAACAGTACAAACGTGCAAGCTGGGACATCGCAGTTGGGGCATCCGGCACTATCCTTGCGGTCCAGGAAGTAATAAACCAGCAGGGCTGGAGTAAAAAGGGCATAACCCGATACGCGCTCGATGAGCTGAAAGAAGCCCTGTGCCATTCAGATCAAAAGCTTAAAGGGCTGCAGGAGGATCGCGCTCTGGTATTTCCTGGCGGTGTGGCCATTTTATGCGCACTCTTCAAGCGTTTTAACATCGACTCAATGGAAGTCTCCTCCGGTGCGCTCAGGGAAGGTTTGTTGTACGATCTGATTGGCAGGCACAAAGCAAATGACATTCGTTATACCAGTGTGCGAGATCTGGCCGAACGCTTTCAGATTGATGCTGACCAGGCAGAATCAGTAAAATCAACGGTGTTGCAGTTCCTAAAACAAAGCGATAAAACATGGAGCCTGAATGGTTCCAGAAATCGCCAACTACTATCCTGGGCCGCGACATTGCATGAAATAGGCATGAACATTTCCCATCGGCAATACCACAAGCATGGTGAGTATCTTACGGCCAATATGGATATTCCGGGGTTTTCCAATCAGGATCAGAAGCAGTTATCACTCCTGGTTCGTAGCCATAGAAGAAAGCTAGATCCGGAGCTTTTTGACGAACTACCACGCAAACAAAAAGCAATTCTTATTCGCCTGGCTATACTTCTGCGGTTAGCGATTATTTTGCATCGTGACCGGAGCAGCCTGCCAATCGAACTGCCCAAACTGCACTGCACTGAAAATTCCATTAAGCTGAAATTTCCGGAAAACTGGTTCGACGATCATCCGCTTACCTCGCTGGATCTGGAACAGGAAACTCAATTTTTGTCGGAGATCCCTTTTGAAATAAAACTCGCGTACGCCTTAGGCTTGCTCTGACAATGTGTCCAGTAATTCTTTTTGCGCCCGGAATCGTTGTGCATCTCCAGGAGTTTTTCTGCTATACGTTCCATCCGACTGTAATATCCAGGCCTGGAAATTATCCGCCAGATACACCTCAAAACTTTCCCTGATAACCCGCGCCTTTAGCTTGGCGTCGGTAATAGGGAAGCAGGTCTCCACTCGATCAAAAAAGTTTCGGTGCATCCAGTCTGCACTGGACAGAAACACTTTCTGTTCACCCTGCGCCTCAAAATAGAAAACCCGCGTATGTTCAAGAAAGCGCCCCACAATCGAACGCACCCTGATATTCTCGGAAACACCCATAATGCCGGGTCGCAAGCTGCAATGTCCCCGCACTATCAATTCAATTTTTACACCGGCCCGGGACGCACGATACAAAGCCCTGATAACAACGGGTTCGTTCAGGGAATTCATTTTAGCCATGATTTTTGCTGGCAAGCCCTCCTCTGCGTTATCGATTTCTACTTCGATCATTTCCAGAATGGCCTTGTGGAGTGTAAACGGTGATTGCAGAATCTTTTTAAGCTTACCTTCGCGACCCATGGCGGTAAGTTGTTGAAACACCTTTTGAATGTCTTCACCGATCGCGGCATCACAGGTAAACAGGCCAAAATCCGTATACAGGCGTGCCGTACGGGCATGATAATTTCCGGTGCCCAGATGGACAAAACGCTGGAGCTTGCGACCTTCACGCCGAATAACCATACTCATTTTCGCGTGTGTCTTGTGTCCGACAACCCCATATACCACCTGCACACCAGCAGCCTGAAGCGCATTGGCCAGTTCTATATTCTCCTCTTCGTCAAACCTTGCTCGCAGCTCAATGACTACCAGCACCTCTTTACCCGCTTCAGCTGCGTGTATCAGGGCGTGAACAATGGCTGAATCAAGGCCGGTTCGGTACAGGGTCTGGCGAATGGACAATACATCCGGGTCCACCGCTGCCTGGTTCAGAAAATCAACCACCGGTGCAAAAGACTCAAATGGATGGTGCATTAATATGTCACCGCTTTTTATCGCATCAAAAATATTCCGGTGTTTGCGAATACTTTTCGGCATGGCCGGTGTAAAGCCGGAAAACTTTAGTTCCGGGCGGTTTACAACATCGGGAATGGTGGACAGGCGATTTAGGTTAACCGGCCCTGCACACCGATATACGTCCTGCTTTTCAAGTTTGAACTGTTCCCTGAGAAATTTTTCCAGCACTTCAGGACAATCGATCGTTAACTCCAGTCTTACCGCTTCACCAAACAGGCGCGAGGGCAATTCACCTTCCAGGGCACGTAACAAATCATCAATTTCTTCATCATCCACAAACAGGTTACTGTTGCGTGTAACACGAAATTGATAACAGCCACTTACTTTCATACCGGAAAACAGTTCAGAAATATTCGCATGGATAATGGAAGACAGGAAAACAAAATCATTTTCCCCGCGAGCGCATTTATCGGGTAAACGGATCATGCGTGGTAGTGCCCTGGGCGCCTGTACAATAGCCTTGCCAGTGTTGCGGCCAAATACATCCTTGCCCTTAAGTACCACTATAAAATTGAGACCCTTATTGAGTACATTGGGAAAGGGATGGGAAGGGTCCAGACCTATCGGGCTTAGAATGGGTGCAAGCTCACGCTTGAAAAACTGCCTAAGCCACCTTGTTTGGGGCTCATTCCATTCACTGCGCGGCAAAAATCGAACACCCTGTATGTCCAGGTGAGGCAGCAACACTTCATTGAGCACACGATATTGCTCTTTTACCAGTTCGTTGGCACGCACCGCAATCTGTCCAAGTTGTTCCGTCGGCGAGAGATTGTCTGGCCCGCGCTGGGTTGAACCATAGGCCTCCTGCTGTTTTAAACCAGCAACCCGAACTTCAAAAAATTCATCCAGATTCATGCCGGCTATACACAGGTATCGCAACCGTTCCAGTAGTGGCACATTCTCATCTTTAGCCTGGTCCAGTACCCGATGATTAAACTCCAATAGCGATAATTCCCGGTTGATGTACAATTCCGGGCTCAATAAATCCAGTTCTTCGCTTGCTTGCTCGTGTTTTTCCATTATGGTGGCTGGTCCCTTACAGATGCTGATTTTAGCACGAGACAGCCCTTTTTTTGAGACAGATATGAAAGAGCGTGATTCACTGTTTCGCGATCCCCAGCAAATAGTCGACTTTGCCTTCGACGCCCGGGTCGTAGAAGTCTTTCCCGATATGATACGTCGCTCCATTCCGGGCTATGACACAATTATCCCGGTGAGCGGACTGATTCTCGCTGACCACCTTAATGACGGAGATATCTGTTACGACCTGGGTTGCTCACTCGGCGCCACTGCACTGGCTATAACACAGCGTTTGCGTGATAAACGTTGCCGTATTATTGGTATAGACAACTCGCAAGCCATGCTGGAAAAAGCGCGCACATTGCTTAAACATCCCGATGTGGAATTCCAGCAAGGTGATATACGCCATTTCGATTTTCTACCAGCCCACGCCGCGGTTATGAATTTTACCCTTCAGTTTATCCCCCCGGAAGAACGTCCTGCATTGCTCAACAGTATTTACGCCAGCCTGCAACCGGGTGCCCTGTTACTTATCTCCGAAAAAATTATCTGGGAGGATGAATCCGAAGAAAGCTATTTCAATGCTATTCACCAACAATACAAAATGGCGAATGGGTACAGCGAACTGGAAGTCAGCCAAAAACGCGCAGCACTTGAAAAGGTCATGATAATCGACAGCCTGGAAACCCATCAAAAACGTTTACACCAAGCCGGATTTTCGACAGTACAAATCTGGTTCCGCTGTCTGAACTGGGCCTCAATACTCGCCTTTAAATGATTTCGCTAAGTGAACAGGCGAAGAGCCAATGGCAACCTGTACTGGATTTTCTGCCACATTGGTCATCCCTGGAAACGGATTTTTCGGTGCTGGAAAAACACGGCGATTTTCAAATGTGGCTGGAATCCTTGCAGCAACTGCCCGATCTACCTTCGTCTGGTTTCAATGCCAGCGGTGATATTGTTGCTCAGAACCCTATTTCCATTGAGCAATGTGAAGCTCTGCAAACTGCACTGATAAAGTTGCACCCGTGGCGCAAGGGACCTTTCAAATTATTCGATTTATATATTGATACAGAATGGCGCTCAGACTGGAAATGGCGGAGACTTGAACAGCACCTTGCCCCGCTTAAAGACAGAAATATTCTGGATGTCGGTTGTGGCAATGGCTACTACGGGTGGCGGATGTTGCAAAAAGACGCTAATCGCGTTGTGGGTATTGATCCAACGCTAATATTCCTGATGCAACATCTCGCCATCTCAAAGTACGCAAAGAACCTGAACAACACTGTATTACCCCTGCGTCTGGAGGATCTGCCAGAGGGCCGGGGCGAATTTGACAGCGTGTTTTCCATGGGCGTGATTTATCATTGCAGGGACCCACTCGTGCATCTACATCAACTATTTGAGCATCTTAAACCGGGTGGTGAGGTTGTACTGGAAACGCTGGTTATGCCAGATACCTGGGCGCAGGCACTGGTTCCGCCCGCGAGATACGCGCGAATGCGC
>Ga0256847_1000832_pt1 | contig 17525 bp, 12 predicted proteins | sample TeddybearmetaG_FD_189099 | JGI IMG/M metagenome (GOLD analysis project Ga0256847, IMG submission 189099) | Hydrothermal vent microbial communities from East Pacific Rise, Pacific Ocean - Teddybear | ecosystem: Environmental > Aquatic > Marine > Hydrothermal vents | place: Pacific Ocean: East... | reverse complement strand
ATGAGCAAATATCGTTTGCGCAAGAGCATGCTTCTGGTACTAACGGCCCAAAGAAGGTACTTGTTCTTGGAGCATCCGGTGGATATGGCCTGGCGTCACGTATAGTGTGCGCTTATGGTTTTGGTGCCAGTACCCTGGGAGTGTCCTTTGAACGGCCACCTTCTGAAAACCGCACTGCATCCGCAGGCTGGTACAATAACAGGGCTTTTGAGCGTCGCGCCCATGCCGATAACCTGTATGCGAAAAGTTTTGATGGCGATGCTTTTTCAGATGATATGAAGGCACAGGTTATTGAAACCATACAATCAGATCTCGGGCAGATTGATCTGCTGGTTTACAGTCTGGCCTCTCCTGTGAGACAACATCCGCGAACGGGAAAGTTGCACCGCTCAGCTATCAAGCCGCTGGGCGAAAATATTGAAGTACAAACCCTGCATGTGGACAGGGGGGAGGTGCACAAGGTAGTTCTCGAATCGGCAAGTGAAGAAGAAACAGCCAACACGGTTGCGGTTATGGGCGGGGAAGATTGGGAGTTCTGGATAGAGGTCCTGTCAGAAGCCGGAGTATTGGCCAAGGGGTTTAAAACCGTATCATTTACTTATATAGGTACGGAACTGACCTGGCCCGTTTACTGGCATGCAACCCTTGGCAAGGCCAAGGAAGATCTTGACCGGGCATCAACAAGTATTGGTAAATCCCTGGAAGCAATACACGGAAGTAGCCAGGTTGTTGTATTGAAGGCCGTGGTTACCCAGGCCAGTTCTGCTATTCCGGTTGTACCCCTATATAATTCCCTGCTATTTCGTGTAATGAAAAATGCCGGGGTACATGAAAACTGTATTGAACATATCAACAGGATGTTTCACACGCAGCTCTATATTGAAGCACAGCGTCTGGATGACCAGGGAAGGTTGCGTATGGATGACCTGGAAGTAGAGCCCGGTATCCAGGATGAAATAAACCGACTGTGGGATATCGTTAGTACGGAAAACCTTGCAGAGCTGGCCGATCTTGATGGTTATCGTTCAGATTTTCTGAGAATATTTGGCTTTGGCATTGCAGGCGTTGACTACGAAGCCGACGTGGATCACCTGCTGGCAAGTGATCCCTAGTACCAGACTAGTACCACACTAACTCGCCGGGCTATTTGCCAGGGCGAGCGAGAATAACCTCTATTTCAACCAACATGCCGGGAACTGCCAGCCCGGCCACCTGTACGGCCGAGCGCGCGGGCAGGTTGGGTTGTTCTTTAGTGCCAAAATATTGGGTGTAGGCCTTCATAAAACCGCCAAAATCCATACGTCCGTCATTATCGTCGCTGCCAACAAGAAACACGGTCATTTTAATTACGTCTTTGTAACCCACACCCAGCTTATCAAAAGAAGCCTGCATTCTTGAAAAGCAACTTAAGGCCTGTGCTTCAGTGTCCCCCCAGAATTCAGCACTGTACTTTTCAGCATCCGCATTGGCTGGTCGCGGTGTTGCACCACTGTGGTAAATAATTGCAGTGCCCGCACTGACCTCAACCGCCTGGGCTATCGGAAAAGTTGAATTGTTAGGTAGTGGGTATCTTGTGATTTCTCCGGCATTGACGGTAATTGTCAAGAGCACAGTGGCTGCTGTAAATAACAGGCCTTGCTTTAAAGCGCCGTTTTTTTGGGTGTGAACTGAGATCATCTACTTTCTTCCTTGCTTTACAGTGATTTAATATAAATAACTACATCCGCCACATCCTGATCCGACTTAAGGACAGAACTGGCATTTCGCATTTGAATTCCCATTATGTCTGTGTTTTCAGCACCGCGAATACTGTTTCGATAATTATTGAGCTGGGTAATCAGGTACCAGGAATCCTGTGTCGCCAGGTTAGGTGCGCCCAGTGACTGATTACCCTTTGCATCTGCCTCATGGCATACACTACAGCTTGCATACAACTGTTGGCCGTGTTTTGAGGTATTGCTGTAGCTGTCGTTCTGCTCCACCGAAGGCAGGTCGGCAATAAGCCGGCTTACATGTGAAATTTGTTTTTCAGTTAACATTTCTGCCATGGGGCGCATCTCCAGCCCTGCAAGGTCTTCTGCACGATGGCCTCTACTACCGTTTCTAAAGGCGCGCAACTGTGACTCTATATACCAGGCAGACAGGCCGGTTAGTTTTGGGGCGCGAGTTGCTGCATTACCTTTGAAAAGTACTCCGTGACATACTGTGCAGTACACGTAGGCCTCTGGTATCGGATGATTTTCAACAGCCTTTATCTGTTCCGGAAATGCGATTAACGAAAGCAGTAAAGTAATATAACTGAGCCGGAGCAGCATCTATGCGTCTCGCTTTTGTGCAATTTCATTATGTTGCCGGGAATTCATGTGAGTGAGTGCAAAATGTGCAGAGCCAAAAGCCCCTTCCTGCCATCCCGGGTGGTAGCTGATCTGGTCACCAATCATGTAATGTCTACCAACAGGTTCCTGCAGGCGTGAAAACCACTGGTCGCGTAGCTCCGGGGTCCACACAGCCGTACATCCCATCATATGGTTCATACGATGCCAGGGTACGCTTACGGCAGAGTCGACATACTGGCGTATATTGGGGTGTATCGCTTCTGCTTCGCGAAGCGCTTTTTCCAAACGTTGTTCTGGATTCAGCAAGCCGAATCGGTAGGTTGCCTCATCGCTGAACATGTACACGATCATGATGCCTTTTTGAGCGAATGTGCCATGGGGCGGATACCACAGTTGTTCTATATCCTGGTCGGACCAGGAAAAACCACCATAAATATCTTCCTTTTCCCAGAAACGCTCGTTCATCTGAATACCCATCTTGAATAACAGGCCGCGTGGAATAGACGCCAGTGCTGTTTGATAATCACGGGGGAAATTATTCTCTATGCCGCTCATAATGTGCTTGGGAATACTGTTAAAACAATAGTCGCCACTTACCTGCTCGAGCTTGCCGTTGTATCGGTAGGAAACAGAAACCGAGTGCTCGTTCAACTGAACATTCTGCACCTGGGCATTGAGCAATATTTTGCTCTTTATGCTGCCAACAAAACCGTTAACTATGGCGTCCATCCCGCCAGTAGCGGTAAGCATAGGTGCAGATTGATCCTCTGACTGCGCCCAGTGCATATTATATTCCCAGAAAGAGCTCTTGAGTATCTCCCTGAAATCGACAGGTGTTTTCTTAATGGCCGGGGTAATCATACCACCGGATTTGTAGCCAGCCCGTGACGAACCTTTGTAAAGTGCATTTGCGTCAAGGTCACCATAGATTTTAAGGAAAGCCTGAAAGCGCTCAAAATCGTGATCTGTAAACGCTTTGTCAAAATCTTTACGATTAAGAGACTTGGAAGAAAGCTCCGCCATGAATCCGCGCGCATCTGCTACATATTGTTTGATACGCATCCGCTTGCCGCCAAAGGCATTGGTATCGTGTACCCATGCGTTTCTGTTGTTGTTGGTAAATACTTCCAGCGGAACCTGAAAAGTACGCAGATAGTGCATCAGGTGATGGTGATGAATAGGAATGCGCGAGGGTCCCGCATTAAAGAACAGGTCTTTATCGTCATCAAAATTGCATTTTTGTGGATAACCCAGCTCATCCACGGTATCGCCACCCCGTATGGTCAGGTTGCGCCCGCCGATACGGTGCGATGCTTCCAGAATGATGCACTCATAACCTGCCTGTTCCAGTTCATAGGCGCTGGTGAGGCTTGCAAGCCCGGCGCCGAGAAGGATGACTTTTTTTCGTGTTCCCGAATGGGCGGCTGAGCCGGATATGGGCTTTAGTTCTGCGCGGGTAGCTTGTGCGCTGGAGATAAGCCCGAGTGCCAGTGCGGACTGATATACGGCAGCAGAGCCGCCGGCTGCGCCTACGGCATTAAGAAATTGCCGTCTGCTAAATGCTCTGTTCATTCTATGTTTCGCCTGTGCTACATCCGGGCAGTAACTATTAAGCACTGAAAAACCCGAGCTTTCAATTCCTGCCCATGTATTGACCTATGCCGTGGGGCTGTCCACACTTGTATGTCGATTGGAAGAGTGAAGCTTATGCAAGCTGTTTTAAGAACAATGGCTGCTGCACTGTTAGTGGTGGGATCAGGTTTTGGGGTGGCTGCAACACAGTATTTGATGGCAGATCCTTCCAGACCATATGATGAATCGGCGGATGTGAAGGCTGAGATTGTTACAGCGCTGGCCCGCGCACAGGCTGAAAATAAACTAATACTTCTCACCTTCGGTGCCAACTGGTGCCCTGACTGTCGTGCTTTTGATAAAGCCATCCACGAGCCAGAGCTGGCTCCTACTGTTGAAGATCGCTATGTGCTCGTGAAAGTTGACGTGGGCAACTGGGATAAGAATATTGATGTAATACAGCGATTTGGGAATCCTGTCGCCGGGGGCATCCCCTCTATCGTGGTGCTGGATGCACAGGAACATAATCTGTATGCGACCAAAGCTGGCCAACTGGCTTCTTCGCGTAATATGAGCACGGAAGAGTTTGTCCGGTTTTTTGAAGCCATGGCTACTCTGCAGTACGAGCCACCTGACTAAAACCCAAAAATAACTAGAGACAGATTATGACCAACAGTGAGTCCGGTGGGCGTGAACCCAGCGTAGCAGACGTCATCTTTGCCCTGGCAAGTACTACCTCCTTACTGGCTTTGTCAGTTTATCTTTTTGGCAGCGACTCATCCGCCGGAGCCAGTCAGATTGCACTGGTGATTGGTGCCATTACCTCCGTGCTAATTGGCGTCAAGAATGGTTTCAGCTGGAAAATTCTTGAAGAAAGCATAATCAAGGGCATTGCTGTTGCCTTACCTGCCATATTGATTCTGTTCAGCGTAGGCAGCCTTATCGGCGCATGGATGTTATCGGGCACCGTACCCACGATGATTTATTATGGCCTTATGCTGCTTGACCCAGCAGTTTTTTATCCGGCTACCTGTGTAATCTGTGCCATCACAGCAGTGAGTATAGGTAGTTCCTGGACAGTAGCAGGCACCCTGGGAATTGGTCTGGTTGCTGTTGCCGCGACATTAGGCCTGTCAGTTGAAATTACTGCAGGCGCCATAATCTCGGGAGCATACTTCGGCGACAAAATGTCCCCCCTTTCTGACAGCACCAATTTAGCGCCAGCCGTTACCGGCGTAGACTTGTTTACCCACATCCGGCATATGGTGTGGACGACAGCGCCCAGTATTACGCTTGCGGTTATAATTTTTGCGTTCATAAGCTGGTTTTTCCCGGCTGCCGAGGGGGATGCAAATCTGGAAGAAAACATGTCGATACTGCAGCAAACCTTTGACATAAATCTTGTCCTGTTGCTGCCTGTGGTACTGGTTGTGTATCTGTCCGTTAAAAAAATACCCGCGGTGGCAGCCATACTGAGCGGCGCTCTTCTGGGCAGTATTCTGGCGATAATCTATCAGCCGGATGCTGTGCGCGCACTTGCAGGCTCTGGGGATATGGGGGCAGTTATTCTGGTCAAGGGCATCTGGATTGCCCTGTTTGATGGTTATGTGGCAAACACCGGCAATGCCACTCTGGACAACCTGCTGTCCCGGGGTGGTATGAGCTCCATGCTGCATACGGTCTGGTTAATCACCGCAGCTATGGCTTATGGTTCAGCTATGGAAAAGACAGGTATTCTGGGGCGAATGGCGGATTGGTTGTTGTCGGTGGGAAATTCAACCGGCGCGCTAATTGCCAGTACAGCCGCTACGTGTCTGGGAATGAATATACTTGCAGGAGACCAGTACATATCCATTGTTCTGCCTGGTCGCATGTACAAGGCGGAATTTGAAAAGCGGGGCCTGGATGCAAAAAACCTTTCCAGGGTACTTGAAGATACCGGTACTATTACTTCCCCACTGGTTCCCTGGAATACCTGCGGGGCATACATGGCGGCAACGCTGGGTGTTCCGACACTGGCTTATCTGCCTTTTTGCTTCTTTAATCTGATTAATCCGGTGGTTACCATTATTTATGGTTTTACCAACTTTAAAATCGTTCCGATCGATTCCCTTGATTCTGTGGTATCGGGTATATGACTCAGTCCAGACGTGAAAGTATTTTTAGTAAAGCTTGCCGTGGCCTTGCAACTTCCCACACTCCAATCTGGTTGAACCGACAGGCTGGCAGGTATATGCCTGAGTACCATCGGGTAAAGGGAGACACTCCCGGTCTTGAATTCTTCAAACATCCAGAACTGGCATCCCGGGTAACATTGGATGCACAACGAATACTGGGCACTGATGCAGCAATTATGTTTGCCGACCTGCTGCCCATTCTCGAGCCAATGGGGATGGAGCTTGAGTACCAACCCGGAGTGGGTCCGGTGTTTCATAATCCGGTGCGTACGGCCGCTCAGATAAATGCGCTGCGCGTGGTACCTGCAGAAGAAGGCGTGGGTTATGTGCAGGAAATTATTGCCCGTATCCTGGAAGAATTGCCAAAAGACATTGCCCTGTTAGGTTTTGCTGGAGCGCCATTTACGCTGGCGTCCTATGCCATTGAGGGAAAAGGTTCAAGAAATTACACGCATGTAAAAAAGCTAATGCACACGAGCCCGGAGCTTTGGAGTGTGTTGATGGATAAGCTGGTTCTGGTAATCGCCGATTATGTAAAATTGCAAATCCGTAGTGGAATCGATGCACTTAAAATATTTGATTCCTGGGTAGGTTGTCTCAGCGTATCGGACTACCGGCGTTTTGTTGCACCCTACACCCGAAAGTTAATGGATGCCATTACCGGCGAAATACCCATTACCTATTTTGGTGTCGAGAATATGCATTTGATCGACCTGATGTATGAAACAGGTCCCGACAGTATGGCCCTTGATTGGAAGACACCGTTGCGCAGCACATGGGACAGGTTGGGTTGCAAGTCCATAGAGGGAAATTTTGATCCCATTATTTTGTGTACGGATAAAAAAAGCATTGCAAGGGAGGCACAACGCATCCTTGATGAGGTGGCAGGCAAGCCTGGCCATATCTTTAACCTGGGCCATGGCATCATTCCCGAAACACCGGTCGATAACGTAAAGTTTTTGATAGATTACGTGCATGAGCACAGTACGGGATAGGCGCCCGGGCGCCTCCCGGTTCCCAGGCTTCCTGCTATCCGGGCTGGTTTTCTGGGTGCCGCTATTTATTTCCATGTATTTTGCTTTCACTTCCCGGGTGCATTCCATAACTTCAGACTATTCTGATGTAGTGCTGCATGCCTTTGCCTTCACTTATCTAACTGCAAGCCTGGGATTGGCACATTTTCGGAACGCCAGCAGGTATTTGGCCGCAGTGTGGATGGTGGCTTATGCCCTGTTTATTGAATGTGTTCAGTACTTTCTCCCCGCCCGCAGCTTCGAGTTGGGAGATCTTGGTGTTGATGTGGTGGGTATTCTGGTTGGTCTGATTTTGCTGCGAATTGTAATACTACCGCTGCTGTCCAGGCTGCAAAGGCCCCCTAAGTGAAAGCGTCAGCAGTACTCCTTTGTCGTTAAATTGATTCCTCACTTATGCCATCAATGAATTTTACACCATTGATGAACTCTCCCATTCGGCGATAACCTAGCAGCCGCTCTAACCAGGGGTTGTTTTGTATGTAGGATAAGGCTTACATACGCAATTTGGTTACCCTGCCTTACGCTTTGGTTTTTTCTTTGGTGTAGCTCTTCTACTGGGAGTCTTTTCACTCGTGAGTTTAACCGTCATTGATTTGTGATACTGACTAACTCTTCTATCCTGGATTCTTGAAAGTGCAGACTCGTACAGAAACGCTGATCTATTGGTGTGCGCCTTTTCGGTTGCTCGATCGATCAGGTACAATGCCCCTTCCGGTATAGTGATATTTATTCGCTTAGCCTTGGTTGATAATTGCTGAGGGTCTACATTGATACCAACGTACGCCCAGCCGCTAAATTCGGCCAAGAAATCTTCGGGCACTGAAGGTTCTGGTAACTCTAGATTACGGTCAATCATATCTTCCAGCTGCAAGACAATGGCTTCTTCTGCATTAGCAATGGCTTCATCTAAAGTATCGCCCGCTGAAAAGCAGCCTGGTATATCCGGCGCGACTACACCGTAAGGGGTGCGCTCGTCGTCTGGTAATTCTATCGCGATAAAGTAACGCGTTATTTCAACCTCGCTTGCTTTCGTATTGCATTCACTAAGCCCTTGCCGGATAGTTGATGGGTCAATTCTGATATGCAAACCAACAGCGTACGCACTGAAACATCGCTTTGGCTACGGCACCTTCCACTACGTCTTTGGGCCAAACCCATTCTGCCAAGTCCGATCACTATTACTCTATTTGCTATGGGATGCCCCACTATTTATCAAGTAAAAGCGTCAGTAACAGCACCCAGGCTGGCCGTACTTACCTGGTTGGCATATTTGGCGAGAATGCCCCTGTTGGTATAAACCTCAGGGGCCTTCCATGCAGCCTTGCGTTCGGCCAGAATGTTGTCGTCAACCTCTAGCTTGATCTCTCGCGATTCCGCATCGATGGTTATCCGGTCACCATCTTCGATCAATGCTATGGGTCCACCCAGAAAAGCTTCCGGGGTAATGTGCCCTACCACAAATCCGTGGGAGCCACCGGAAAAGCGTCCATCGGTAATAAGTGCAACCTCTGCCGAAAGCTCACGTCCGTTAATTGCGCTGGTCGGGCTTAACATTTCCCGCATACCCGGGCCTCCTCTCGGCCCTTCATAGCGAATCACCACCACATCTCCTTTGACTACGGTGCCATCTAGAATCGCCGCCATCCCGGCTTCTTCACCATGAAAGACACGGGCAGTTCCGGAGAAGGACAGGCCTTCGTGACCGGTAATTTTCGCCACGGCACCACTCGGTGCGAGGTTTCCATACAGTATTACCAGGTGGCTGTCCTTTTTAATGGGCTTGTCAAAAGGACGGACAATTTTTTGTCCGTCGGGGTAGGGCTTAACATCCACCAGGTTTTCGGCGAGGGTTTTACCGGTTACCGTTAAGCAGTCACCGTGCAACAAACCCTGATCGAGTAACATTTTCATTAGGGGGAGAATGCCGCCAATTTCTATGAGCTCCGACATGGAATATTGCCCGGCCGGGCGCATATCTGCCAGTACTGGAACCCGCTTTCCGATACGTGTGAAATCGTCGATGTTCAGGGCTACGCCTGCCGCATGTGCTATTGCAAGCAAATGCAGTACAGCGTTGGTAGAACCCTCCAATGCGATTACCATGGTAATCGCATTTTCAAATGCTTCCATACTCAAAATATCCGAAGGCCGTATGCCTTGTTCAAGCAGGTTCATCACGGCAGCGCCTGCTCTGTAGCTGTCGTCTTTTTTGTGTTCCGATATAGCATCCTGCGCGGAACTGTTAGGCAGTGACAGGCCGAGCGCTTCTATGGCAGATGCCATCGTGTTTGCAGTGTACATGCCGGCGCATGAGCCCGGTCCGGGGATGGCTGTTTCCTCTACTTCTTTCAGTTCTATATCAGAAATCTTGCCTGCCGCATGGGCGCCCACTGCTTCAAAAACAGAAATTACATCTCGCCGTTGAACTCCAGGACGAATGGTGCCGCCATAAACAAATACGCTGGGTCGGTTAAGGCGTGCCATTGCTATGGCACAAGCTGGCATATTTTTGTCGCAACCGCCGATTGCCACAAAGCCGTCATAACCCTGTGCACCTACTACCGTTTCTATGGAATCTGCAATCACTTCTCTGGAAACCAGCGAGTACCGCATTCCCGGTGTGCCCATGGATATGCCATCAGAAACGGTAATGGTATTAAACACCGTACTTTTACCGTCGTTTTCATCCACTCCCATAGACACATATTCAGCAAGCTGGTTAATGTGCATATTGCAGGGGGTAATCTGGTTTCCGGTGGATGCTATTCCCACCTGGGACTTTTTAAAGTCTTCATCGGTAAACCCGACTGCACGTAACATGGCTCTGCTGGGAGCCTGTTCCGGGCCATCCAAAACAATGGACGAGAAGCGTCTTTTTTGGTCCGTGGACATATTCAATTTTTTCCTAAATTAAGTAGCAGCACTTTTGAATTGCGCTGGAAGTTATACATGGCCTTTTTGCTTTCGGGAAGATCGCTAACACTAACTTGTTCAAATCCATTTTCAATAAACCAGTCGCGGGTCCGGGTGGTTAAGGCAAACAGGCGATTAATTCCAAGAGATGTAGCCCTGGCACAAATGGCATTCAGAAGTTCCGCCCCCAGGCTATCTCCCAGGCTGGTTTGCCGGTATGCAGGATGTGCCACCAGACAGGCAAGCTCCGCTGTGTGATTATCCGGCATTGGGTACAAAGCGCAGCAGCCTGCCAGAGTACCGTCAATTTCTGCGACCAGAAAGTGATCAATCTCCTGTTCCAGTTTATCCCGCGAACGCTTAAGCAAAATTCCTGCTTCTTCCAATGGTTGGATCAACTCAATAATACCGGCGATGTCACTCTGTACTGCTGCGCGGACACTTTCCAGTATCCCCGAAAGAATCTGCGTACCATGACCAGTGGCGGTAAACAGCTCCTGCAGCAGAGCACCGTCCTCTGTGTAATTCACCAATTGACCGCTGGAAACCCCGGCGGCACTTGCCCGAATCAAGGTGTTGAGGCGATAGTGGAGAGAGCTATGCTCGTCTACAGAATCGTTTTTAAGCAGTTTTTGCGCCTCTGTCGGCGTAAAGACAGACTGGTTTTTGCGAGCACTGTTGAATGGAAATACCGTTTCGGAAAAAAAGATCAATTTTTCTGCCTCTAATTGCAAGGCGAGCTCCATCGCTAGATCTTCGGCGCACAGGTTGTAGGTTTCTCCTGCGGGTGAATAAGCCAATGGGGAAATCAGTACCAGAGAGTTGACGCCCAGCGCCTGTTCAATGGCCGAACGGCGTATACTGCGGACCTGTCCGCTATAGTGGTAGTCGACTCCTTCCAATACGCCAATAGGTTGTGCATTCACAAAATTTCCGCTGTAAACGGAAATTTCCGTATTGTGCAGAGGTGTGGTTGGCAGTCCCACCGAGAAAGATGCTTCTACCCTGCTACGCAGGTCAGCGGATACCGATTTGGCAATTCCGAGTGTTTCTGCATCCGTTATACGCAAATAATTGGAGTATTGGGATTCAAGGCCCGCTTTTTCCAGTGCGGCATCTAACTGGGGCCTGGCTCCATGCACCAGTACCAGACGTACGCCCAGAACGGTAAGCAGCGCAAGATCATGCAAAATATTGACGTAGTTATTATGTGCGAGGGCATCACCACCTAACATCACCACAAATGTACTGCCCCGGTGGGCACTGATATAGGGGGTGGAATCTCTGAACCACCGGGCAAATTGTGCTGAGCTGTTTGTAATGTTCATAATATTCAATATGTTATGTGAGTTTACCGGGTTTCCCCAGCTCCAGCATGGCTTACTGCAATCGTACTGTCCGGTTTTTTGCCAGTCATGGTTTTTCTGGCGAGAACGCATTTTGCACGGTTTCGTGATGATGTTCTAATATTCACGGTTGAAAAGAAGACCTGCATGGCTTTTACTGCCCTTTGGTAACGATTGTTTGCAAGATGGAACCTGGCATGGCCGACCCGAAACCTTTTCAAAGCACTGGCGAAGAACGCCTGCTCGATTTACGCGGTATTCTTGCCGATCTTGTTGACCAGGGCCTGGTTGGTCAACGTGATGCTGAAGATATTCTGATAGCCCCGCAAACAACCCGGCAAGCACAACACCACCCGATAGAGATTGTTGCAGAACGCGATATTGTTAATCGCAAGGTGGAAGGGCAGGTACTGGACCTGGAAACCCTGACCCAGTGGTTATGTGAAGTATCCTCACAACCGTATTGGCGCATTAACCCCCTGGAAGTGAATGTAAACAAGATTACCGAAGTAATGTCCTATGCTTTCGCCCAGAGGCACAACATTCTGGCCGTAAAGGTGAACGATGACGAGGTGGTAATTGCCAGCGCCCAGCCCTTTATGTTCCAGTGGGAAAGCATGCTAACGCAGACCCTGCGGGGTAGAAGAATTCGGCGGGTGGTGAGTAATCCTGCAGAGTTGTCCCGCTATATGCTCGAGTTTTACAGTATTGCCAGGTCTGTATCCAAGGCCGGGGAAGAAGGTCTTGAGACCACAGTGATAGCTAATTTTGAACAAATGCTGGAGCTGGGTGAGCTTAAGGAAACTGAAGCGAATGATGCGCACATTGTCAGTGTTGTGGACTGGCTATTACAGTTTGCCTTTGACCAGCGTGCCAGTGATATACACATTGAACCACGCAGGGACAAGGGCATGGTGCGTTTTCGCATAGACGGCATCTTGCATCACGTGTATGAATTGCCAGGTGTAGTCAATGCGGCGGTGGTCAGCCGCTTGAAAATACTGGCGCGCATGGATGTGGCCGAAAAACGCCGTCCCCAGGATGGTCGGGTTAAAACCAAGAGCCCGGGTGGTGATGAGATAGAGCTGCGTATTTCTACACTGCCCACCGCTTTTGGTGAAAAAATGGTATTGCGTATCTTTGATCCGGAAGTTTTGCTACGCAGTTTTTCGGAGCTGGGTCTTACTGGTGAAGATTACCGTCGCTGGAAAAACATGTCCGCGGCCGCGCATGGCATTATCCTGGTTACAGGTCCTACCGGTTCGGGTAAGACCACCACCTTGTACTCAACACTCAAGCAACTGGCGACCGATGATGTAAATGTTTGCACTATTGAAGATCCGATAGAGATGGTTGAGCCAAGATTTAACCAGATGCAGGTGCAGCACAAAATTGAGGTGGGTTTTGCCTCGGGTATCCGGGCGCTGATGCGGCAGGATCCGGACATTATTATGATTGGCGAAATCCGGGATCTTGAAACCGCGGAGATGGCGATTCAGGCGGCACTGACCGGGCACCTGGTTATTTCTACATTGCATACTAACGATGCACCTACAGCTATTAGCCGATTGCTGGATCTGGGTGTAGCGGCACATATGATCAAGGCCACGATACTGGGTATCGCCGCCCAGCGTCTGGTGCGCACGCTGTGCACCGCCTGCAAAAGCGCAAGAGAAGTAGATGTAGAGGCTTGGAATTTGCTTATGAAGCCATTCAAGGCCAAGCCACCTGCACAGGTTTTTGAACCGGTGGGATGTCTGGAGTGCCGCAATACCGGCTTTCAGGGACGCATCGGTATATACGAAATGCTGATATTGGATGATGAGATTAAGACTTTGATTTCCAACGAAACGGATATTGATGCGGTAAGAAAACTTGCCATGCGCAATGGTATGCGAACACTCCGGTTATCCGGTGCGCAAAGGGTTGGAGCGGGGGTAACCACTATTTCCGAAGTGCTGCGTGTAGCCCCTAGCGTGGAGAATTGATAGCGGTCTTTTCATACTGCACCGGCGCAAACAGTGTCAAAACAACAACAGCTTAACCATCCACCTTTGTCTGATGACCTGCAGGTGATTGCAGATCAGGCGCTTGCGAAATTACTGGGTCACTATGCGCCTGAACAGGAAGCGATGCTGGCTGGTTATCTTCGCAGGCACCTGCAGCTTGAAACCCGCCTGCTTCGGGTGTTGGCACTGAGCGAATTTGTTGGGAGTGTGGTCCTTGCAGATTCCGTCTGGTTTCTTGAGTTTCTTGTACAGGATAAGGGTGAAGACAAAAACAGCGTGCAGGAAATTCTTGCTGGCCTGGAGCCCGAAGATCTTGCCCCAAGCTCCGATAAAACAGGTCCCCCAACCTGGCTCAGGCCCAGACTGATAGAGCTGCGAAACCGTTGTATGGTGTTGATCATCTGGCGTGATTTGAACCGGCTCGCAGATCTGAATGAAACCACATACCTTATGTCCGTTTTGGCAGACCGGCTGATTGATTATGCCCTGGGAGTTCTTTACAAGCAGGCCTGTATGCTGCGGGGAGTGCCTATTGGCGCTGTATCCAGAGAGCCACAAAAACTCGTGGTGCTGGCGCTGGGGAAACTGGGTGGATTTGAGCTGAATCTATCCTCTGATGTGGATCTGGTGTTTGCTTTTCCCGAAGCCGGGGTGTGTGAAGCCAACGAGGGAAAAGCCAGTTCTGTGCCAAACCAGCGCTTCTTTCTGGAACTGGCACAGGATCTTATCAAGACCCTGGATCACATTTCTGCTGACGGTTTTGTGTTTCGGGTAGACATGCGCTTACGACCCTACGGCGAGAGTGGTGCGCTGGTATCAAGTTTTAACGCCATGGAAGTCTACTATGCCCAGCGGGGTCGTGAGTGGGAACGATATGCCTGGGTAAAGGTGCGTGCATGCGCAGGAGATATCTGCGCCGGTGAGGAAATAATTGCTAATCTCCGGCCTTTTGTATATCGCAGATATCTGGATTTTGGGTCAATTGAAAGCTTGCGGATAATGAAAGCGCGCATGGACGGTGTTGGCAGAAATCACAAAACCAGCCAGGAGCTGGAAAGAAACCTGAAGTTGGGTCCGGGCGGAATTCGCGATATTGAGTTTATTGTGCAATTACAACAGTTAATCTGGGGGGGGAGATACCCGGAGCTGCGAAAGAGTGGATTTATGCCCGCAATGAAAGAGCTGGTAAATCTCGATTTGCTCGAGAAGGTAATTGCAGACAGGCTGCGCAGCGCGTACGTCTTTTTTCGAAATAGTGAGCATGCGCTACAGGCAATGCGTGATAAACAAACTCAGTTGTTACCAGACAAGCCCATCGATCAGGCGCGTCTTGCGATAGCGCTGGGATTTGAATCCTGGGAGCTATACAGGCTGGAAGAAAATCTGCACAGGGACTTCGTTAAAAGCGAAATTTTGAGCGGGGCTGAAGCAGCGGAAGACCATACGGATTTATGGGAAACACTCTGGCATACCGGTGACCAGCACACGCTGGCAGTTTATTTTGGTTCGGCTGAAGATTCGGCTGAAACTGCACAGGCGGTGCTTCACCTGGAACGACTAAAAGTCTCCCGCGACCAACCCCGGGTTGGTGGCCGTGGCAGGCAGCGCCTGGATGCGCTTATGCCCCGCTTATTATCCTGCCTGGTGGAATTGCCCCATCCCTTGCGCACGCTTGAACGCATTGTAAAAATCCTGGAATCGGTATTGCGCAGATCTTCCTATCTGGTGATGCTGCGGGAGAATCCTGCGGTGTTACAGCGTCTGGTGGAGCTGGTGGCAAGCAGTAACTATATTGCCACTGAGCTCGCACTTAATCCCTGGCTTATAGATGAAATTATCGACCCACGATTACTCAAGCCTGAGGTCGACAGGCAAAGCATGATGGACATGCTGGATGTCTCGCTTGGAAGGGTGGATGCGGACCTCGAAAATTTTATTGAGGTTATCCGGAATTTTAAGGAATCGATTGCTTTTGCGGTGGCAATCGGTGAACTGGACGGTAATCTGTCCCTTATGCGGGTGAGCGATTACCTGACCTTTAGTGCTGAAGCCATATTGCAGAGGGCATTTGAGTTTGCGTGGCGCGAAGTGAGCGTGCAGTTTAGAGACAAGGCCAGGACCTCGGGTCCAGATAGTGAGCCCGGACCTTTTGCAATCATTGGGTATGGAAAACTCGGGAGTATAGAGTTGGGTCCTGCGTCTGACCTGGACCTGGTTTTTTTGCATGATATGGATTCTTCCCGGTCACAATTTTTGTATAGACTGGCGCGGCGACTAATACACATTCTTACCATCCGAACGCACTCTGGTGGCCTGTTTGAAATTGATACGCGACTGCGCCCATCTGGAAGAGACGGCACCATGGTTTCATCGATTGATGCCTTTGAAAACTATCAAATGGTTAGTGCCTGGAATTGGGAGCATCAGGCGCTGGTGCGTGCACGCTTCGTTGCTGGTGATCCTGTTCTGGGCGCCAGGTTTGATCTGTTAAGGACTACGCTATTGACCCGGCCCAGGGATCAGGCAGAACTTCGCACCCGGGTACTTGGTATGCGCGAACGTATGTTTAAGGCCGCGTCCGGGAAAAAAGCACTGAAGCAGGCCCGTGGCGGGATCGTGGATATAGAATTTATAGTCCAGTATCTGGTGTTGGCCTGGTCCTACAAATTTCCGGAAATATGTCAGTACACTGACAACGTACGTATTCTGGAAGCGCTGGGTCAGGCCGGGTTGTTGAATGAGCAGGAAGTACAACGACTGATCGAGGCTTATCTGGGCCTGCGGGCGGAGCAACATCTTGCGGCACTTGATCTTCCGGACCAGGGTCGCGCTTTACAGGCAATTGACCGGTATCATGACTGGATAAGTGAAATTTGGGACAGGGTCCTATTATATGAGTCCACAGAATAGCGCAGGGACTGAGAAAACTCTTATCGTCGCTCCATCCTGGCTTGGCGATATGGTGATGTCCCAGGTGTTGGTACAAGAGCTTGTAGAGCAATCTCCCCAGGGTGAAGTTCATGTGCTGGCACCTCCCGCAACATTTGCGATAGCGGCGCGAATGCCCGGGGTTGTGTCTGCAATTTCCAGTCCCTTTGTCCACGGTGCACTAAATTTACTGGCACGTTTTACCCTGGCTAAACAGTTGAGTAGCCAAGGCTTTCAACAGGCAATTGTGCTGCCCAATTCCTTCAAATCAGCGCTGATACCCTGGCGTGCCGGTATAAAAAAACGTACGGGCTGGAAAGGCGAACATCGATATGGGCTGATAAACGATCTACGAGTACTGGATAAAGCAGCCGTACCGCTCATGGTGAATCGATTCTACGTGCTTGCTTTTCCCTTTACAGAGATATCCCTGCAGACGGACAAACAACCCAGACTGACGACAGATGCTGAAAATTTTGATCTTTTGCGTAACAAGCTTTCATTGAGTGTTGATAAACCCATCGTTGCCCTGTGTCCCGGTGCGGAGTACGGTCCTTCCAAACAATGGCCCGCCGGCCACTTTTCCACGCTTGCGGATGCTTGCCTGGATGCGGGCTTTACGGTGTGGATTCTTGGCTCGAAAGGTGATTCTGCAATATCACGTGACATTATTGATGCAATGGATGCCCCGGCCAGAGTTGTTGATCTATGTGGGAAGACCAGCCTGGTGGATGCGGTTGACCTGATACATGCTGCTGACATTGTAGTCAGTAATGATTCTGGTCTGATGCATGTAGCATGTGCTGTTGATACTCCTGTAGTTTGTATCTATGGTTCCACAACGCCAAACTTCACTCCACCCTTGGGTAAGAAGGTTCGCATATTGCAAACCAGCATTTCCTGTCGACCCTGTTTTGAGCGTGTATGCCCACTTGGTCATCTGAAATGTTTACAGGGCTTGTCACCGAAAATTGCAATGAACGCCCTTTGTGGTTTGCTGGCTGAGGCTAATCGTTAGCAATGCGCCTGTTACTTGTCAAGATGTCTTCCATGGGCGATCTGGTGCATACCTTTCCGGCCATTAGCGATGCACTGCAGTACGTTGAAGGCCTGGAAATTTCCTGGCTGGTAGAAGAGGCTTTTGTCGACATTGCCAAGGCACATCCTGGCGTAAAAACAGTGATACCCATTTGCCTTAGACGTTTTCTGG
>Ga0256847_1000831_pt1 | contig 17527 bp, 12 predicted proteins | sample TeddybearmetaG_FD_189099 | JGI IMG/M metagenome (GOLD analysis project Ga0256847, IMG submission 189099) | Hydrothermal vent microbial communities from East Pacific Rise, Pacific Ocean - Teddybear | ecosystem: Environmental > Aquatic > Marine > Hydrothermal vents | place: Pacific Ocean: East... | reverse complement strand
AACTATTGTAAATGCACTAAATTGGCAAGGGCGTGTATTTGAAATATCCGCTATATCAGGGCAAGGTTGCTCTGAATTGTGTTATCAGATTATGCAATCTATGGAAGATGATGATAATTAAGTAATTACTTGTTAATTTGGCTTTGATGATAGGCAAACAGAATTTTGTGGCGGCAATTCAATAAATTTATTAAGCAATGATTAGCTTTCCCTGCAAACACTAAAGTGTCAAAATGTGTTCCCAACCAAACCAAAATATGACTCAATTCATTGGGATTCTGCGCGTCATACTTTGGAAACTCTTCATATTCAAAAATTGGGCTTCCAAATAACTTGCCTTTGTTTATGAGGCGTGGCGAAGATTGATTGGAGGTTTGCCAAAATGCCTGAACGCATTCATCAGCAAGAGTTTGATAGTCAGAAACACTTTCCAGAAGCTCAACATATAGCAGCAAGGTTTGTCCTAACGAAGCTTGGATATTAGTAGGCAAAAGGCAAGCATCAGGATTGAAGCGGTGTAATTGGCTTACATCAATTTCTTGACTTTTATAACAAATAGTAAAATCAGCGGCATAAACATCATGTAATCTAAAAGGAACTCAATTTATTTTATTGTGGTATGAGTTCAAGAAAATTAGTGAGTTGCCCTTGTTCACCATCAGGATTGTATTTGCGATTTTGATAGCATATAAGATTGTTAGTGAGTTGTCCCAGTTCTGAAATAGATAATTTTTGGCTCAGTTGAGCTAAATTTTCCCATAGGCGAGCGGCATTTTCCACTACCACTGTTGTCATATCGGTGCAGATATGGAAAGCGTAAAGAGTAATACTTGGATTTTTGACGCGATGACTTTGTTGAGTCATTGTGATGTTTGGATTCTTGGGAAGATGCATTGTCGCGAATTCGTCGAATTTCGTTTTTCAACAACTCATGGAGTCTTTTTTCTTCTTCAGGAGTCAGCTTGGGATAATTAGTATCGTCCGCGCTCCTATCTTTTGCCAATTCGGTACGAGACATTACGGCATCTCTTACTGGGGGATACTTTTTACAAAAACGCCTAATAGCCTTAGCCATGTCATCGTATTGATCACAGGGCTGTTCAATGCTAACAAACTCCTTGATATTCGAAAAGTGCTTCACTAATATTTGTAATTTTGTTCCTTCCGTAAAATATTCAAAGTGAAGCTACGTAATCGAGCGAATCTCCCCGGATTCTTGCGAATACAACTAGCATCCTCTTTGAGACATCGCGGACATAATGTTCACGATTCTCAATTTCCCAATGTCCACGTATGGCTTTGGCTAATTCTTGAGCATTATCCCAATGAGTTGAAAGATAATAGGCGATTTCATGACTTCGGTTCCACTGATTAGTTTTGGTATTAAAGGAATCAGTGGTTCTTTCTACCCGAATAACACAAGCAATCATATCTTTCCAATCAGGGAGTAGTTTATCAAGTGCTGGTTTAGCATCAAACACAGTGAGATATCGTGTGGTCATTCGATTGCGAGTATGTTCATATTGGTCATCTATTGAAATGATGGGATAAATAATTTCAGCACTTCGCACTGCTTCCAAAAGACTTGGTTGATTCCCTTGAACTTGAACGATCAAATCATTACCAGTCTTTTTAACAACTTCAATGGTTTTTTTTGACAATGCATGGCATCCAATGTAAACACACACTTCTTTAATCCTAATTCTTCAGTTAGACTTTGTACAGCTGGAATTTCATTGCTCTTGTCGTCAGTTTCTAAGTGTCCCAAAATCAGTTGTTCTTCTTGGCAAAAAGCAGTTAGCAGATGAGTGGCTTTACGATCTTCAAAATTATACCACGCAACTGTTTGCCATCAATGGTCACATAAAATTGACTATTAGTGTCTTTTTCAGACCACGGGTATATTCTCGAAAGACTTGTTCTATTTTATCTTTTTCCAAGCCTTGGAGGATGTATCGGATAGAAATATGACTTGGAGAACGCTTCCATTTGAGACCAAATACTTCATTAAGCCGCTCTCTATAGGCTCTAATGAAACGTTGGATTTTCTATAGTCGCACCACATAATACCGCTAAAATTTGAAAATAACAACACATCGGGTAACTTATAAAGTTGACCTTGTTTACGTCTATGATCGGAAATTTTGGACAAATAATCTAATAGCATTTGGTTTTAACCCTTGAGATGAAAATCTTTTATACTATTGTATCATATTATTAGCATTGAACAGCCCTGCACAAAGTACTAAACCAAGCATTGGAAGAAGCAGAGGTATTACCAGCAAGAGATGCCAACAGTCTTGAAGTAAAGCTTGATGAACTGAGAAAAGAAACTACAGACACAACAGTTGAAGAAACAGAACTTGAAGCTGGAAGTTCTCAAGAAGCCAATGAAATTGAAAACATGGAGATAATTCCGTTGTTCTTGCATGACGCAATAAATCGTCCGATTTGCAATGAAATACAAAAGATTTTTTACAGTGGCAAGAAAAAACATCATACAGTTAAAAATATTTTAATTACTGATGTTAATGGTTATGTTTATTTTTTGAGCAGTACCTGCGAAGGAAAAAAGCACGATAAAAAAATAGCTGACGAAACCGGATATAGCTTACCATAAGCTAGTTATCTTGGTCAAGATAGTGGTTTTCAAGGATTTAACATTCCTAATGTTACCAATGTTCAGCCTAAGAAGAAACCTCGATGAGGTGAATTAACTAAAGATGAAAAAGAACAAAATAGATTTCAAAAGTTAGGGTTCGGGTTGAACATGCTATTGGTGGAGTTAAACGCTATCGAATAGTCAAAGACAAGTTGAGAAATTGGAAATGTGGCTTTAAAGACTTAGTTATGGAAACCTGTTGTGGATTACATAATTTCAGATTAAATTTCAGACCTTGGAATTATGAAATGGCTATAATTTAAATCGGTATAATGTCTAATATCTTACTCAATTTCGTACAATTTAGCTAGTCCTAATCCCACTCCTTCTATGGTGCCACGTTGGGATCGTATAGAACAAGCACATAAATGGCAGGCAGTTGAATAATTTATTTACCTCTTCATTGAAAAAAATTATAAAAATCAGATAAATAAAAATAAATCAGAGATAAAATTCCACTAAATTCAGAGACACGAAAAATTGTCGAAGAAACCGCTACTGATTGTGCAAATACATTTCAACGATCAAGTTCATGTGTAGAAGGTCGTAATGAAATAGGGTTAAACAATAATTTAATTAATTTAGAAAAAAATCAATGAGCTGAAAATTTGCTTATACTTTTAGATGGAATATTTGGTCCAAAGGAGAATCATAGCCCAATTGTCCATCAAATATTTTTGGATGTCCTTTCAATGTTTGTTCTGATGAGTAATTATTTTTTAATCATTGGTAGCATTGCATTTGCTACTCCTGCCACTAAACCAACATTGTATAACACAATGGCACTTATGATGCTGAAGTGAAAGAAGAAAGCGCCACTAATGGTGATCACGCCAGGCAAGATGCCACTGACAAGACTACCTTTCATATTGTGGTTGAGATTATCTGCTAATTCAAAGAGTTTATTGAGTTGGCTTAAACTGCCATCCATTAAAATAATGGCAGCGGTATCAGTGGCAATGCTTGAAGCCCCGCTTAGGGAGATGGAAACATTGGCTTTTTTGAGTGCAATGGAGTCGTTGATGCCATCACCGATAAAACAAATTGATTTTCCTTTTGCTTGTAGTTGCTCAATTAAGCTGGCTTTGTTTTCTGGGAGTGTTTGAGAAAAATAGTGTGTTATACCGAGTTCTTTGGCTAGTTTTTGGGTTGGTTTTTCTTGATCACCTGAGATGATAACAAGTTCTAAGTCACGTTCGCGCAATTGACGAATGATATGTTTGGCTTCGGGACGAAGTGTGGCGTGAAGTTCTATTGCGCCTGCTAATTTATTATCAATTGCCACGTAAACAAGAGAATAACCCTGTTCATTACAATCATTCTGTTTTTGAGCAATCTTGACTGGAATGGTAACCCCTGATAACTCAATAAAACGTTTGCTACCGACTAAGATTATCTGTTGGTTGACGCGGACTTTGAGACCATGTCCTACATCATATTTGGCTTCTGAGCGTTTTGGTATACTGAGTTGCCGTTCTTTAGCTGCATTTATAATCGCTTGTGCGATAGGATGTGTCTGTTTGTCTTCTGCTGCCGCCGTGATACTTAATAGTTCATTTTCGTTCATCTCATTACAAGTATAAATATTACCTACATGTGGTTGTTCCAGCGTGAGTGTCCCCGTTTTATCGAAAACAACCGTATCAACTTCGTTTAATAATTCTAATGCTCGCCCATCTTTAATCAAAATGCCTTTTTGAGAGGCTAATTGTAGAAAGTTTAATACACTTAGAGGAGTCACGAGTCTAACCGTGTCTCCTATATCAGCATTGAGAACTGTGAGTGCAGCCATATTTCCAAGAGGTAAAGCCAATGCACTTAAACAGAGGATCGGTAACGTCGATTGGTCAGCAAGTTTTTCACCTTTTAATTGAACATCTGATTTGAAATCAGTGGTATGGCGTAATACATCACCAATTTTGGCCGCTACCGTTTCTTGTCCTGCTTTTTCAACTTGAATATCCAGTTTACCTTCGAGTAATAAGGTCGCCGCAAATACACGTTCTCCCATCCATTTTTCCGCAGGTTGAGATTCACCTGTGAGCATACGCTGATCAATTGAACCATAACCATTCACTATTTTTCCATCTACAGGAATTGACTGACCTGCATGAACCACAACAATATCATCTACCTGTAATGCTTCAAAGGCTATTTCAATTTCCACGCCATCCGTAAGAATCGAAACCACCTGTGGTTGTTCACCAAAAATATGGGTTAGACTTTTTATCGAACGATCCTTTGTTTTAAGTAATAGCTTTTCTGAAATGTAATACAGTACATAAGACAAAGTAGCTACAAAAAAATAGCCTGATAAAATCATGCCAGGTAAAGCAATGGAATTGAGAAGTGCCGCCTTAACTTTTTTTTCGTAAAAAAGTGCTTTATATGCCTGTTTCCAAATAGGAACAGTACCATAAACAAGACCTGGCAGGCTAAGTAGGACTAGAGGTGTATAAAACATAGTACCTACCGTGGCAAACGTCAGGGAAGCAGATGAAGCAACAAGATAACGATTAATCAATTTTTCTTCATTGTTTTTTTAGTCGTTGTTCACGTTTATTAATTAACTCTTGTGAAAGAGGAATTGTCTTCTTTTTTTTTACGATTATTAAGACTTTTCACCCCCACAAGACCGCTTGCACTTGCAATTACTAAAGATACAAAGATTAACATTTTTTATAATTTCCCATTTTTATGTAATTTTTGAACCGTTGACCAATACGTCAAAAGAATAATCAGGTGTGAAATCGCTAGAAACAAAATTAGAGTGACAATGTACTTCAATGATATCTCCTTGTTGCAATTGACATGGTTTCATAGGAATATAGACGGAAGGCCAATGCGTGATGTTTTTAAAAGGACCAAGCACATGTTTAATGTCCACATACAAATTGATCCACAATAGTAAACCATCAAAGTGTGTATTTTGTGTGACTTTAAAGGTTAATTTTTTGCTAAAGACATCTTCTAAATCTGTTGTATTAAACCAGTATTTTTCAAAAACTTGCGGTGGACTAATTAAGTTAGAGGAAGGAAAATTCCAATATTCATACAGGGTGAAATGAGGGATATGTCCCACCTTTTCTTCAACTGCTTTGGTGTAAAATGAAATCAATTCGGAAAGAAAATCATCTTGGTAAACGTCGGTTGGTTTAAATACTGGACTTAGCCAAGTTGTTACGCCTGCAGGAATCATGATCCCCGAAGGTTTTAAGAAACGTTTGGAATCTCTTAAATGTCGTGTCGCGCCTTCACTATTGCCAATGGTGCCGATAATCTCGGATAGACAGACATCTACCTTTTCAGGTAATTCCACCTCATCCGAAAGACCTTGTATTAGTTCTATTTTATTGGTTAATCCTTTTTCGATAACGAGTGTTCGCGCTTTTTGATAGGCTGCCTCGTTTACTTCAATAGCATAAATTTTTCTTGCACCAGCATTCGCCGCCATTAGGGTTAGCACGAGTCTGTCACCTGGACCGATTTCAACAACTGTTTTACCGCGCACTTTTTGTGTGAGTACTTTTTTATAGGCATCGTTACGGATGCTATCTTGCCCCATTAAATCATACAAAAAGTCGTCGAAAGGCAAATAATCCCAAAAATTGGGCACTGCAAAACATTTAGACTGGATTAAATTCCAAAATTGGTGCGAGTTTTCTTGAAAAAAAACAGGTTTCATTATAATTCCTTAAAAGTATGATTGCAGTTCTCCACACCGTCGAATATCGAGGGTGGCACAATGGAAAGAGCCTAAAAAAGGATAGTAATGTTCAAAAGCGCAAGGAATGGGGTTGAAACCCCATCCTTTGAGGGCCTTGATGAGCGGTTTTTGTCGTTTTTCAACGATGATTCGTTCTTCATCCAACATCAATACATTAATACCTGCCCACTCGCTTACGCCACAGAGCGGATCAGTAAGCGGCGGTGGCTCAGGTGCAATTAACAAATCCCAGCTTTTGAGAATATCGGGCAGATGATTGAGATCAATGTATTCAGGGTTGACCAGAACTTTACCTGGTGCGAGTGGCATAAAGGTTGTGTCGATATGAATTGCTTCTGGACTGCGATTGTGCAGGGTATGAATGCGATATTGCGTTCCCAAGTGACGCTGTAACCACTCAATGCCAAATTTATTGGTCACATTGCTTTCTTGGCAGAAAATGTCACGTCCACAACGGACAAAGTCTGCGGCATCGAAGACTGGCTCGAATTCGGTGACAATATAGCGCATCGCATCGGATGTTGGAACGGTATAATTCTCATCATACAACGCATCAAGCAATTGTGGCTTGGGGGCTGCTGTCCATTTTGCCCCTGCTTTAAAGTACTCTTTAAAGAGGGAACGATACGCCCATGTCTCAAAATAGCGACCACGGTCAGCCATCGGTGTTTCGATGATTTCGTTTCCAATCACCAAAAAAGGATCACGCGGGTTAGCAGCACAAAAGCCGCTCGAAACTTGCCAATCTGGTGTTGAAAAAGGGACTGCGTAATCACGCTTATCGACACGGCGCACAATCACTCCTTCGGCTTCCAAAATGTGAACGAAGTTCTCCAACGCTTTTCGCGCCTTGTTGATCATTTCTTTGGGATAAGGACTTCCACCTCCCCCCATTCTGGTTTCCATCTCTTCCCACATTTTAGCTGGAACAGTCGCCATATTTATTGTGTTCCAAGCTGGGAACATCGCGCCTTCTACCGTGCCGATAATGACCTCTTCTAAAGGGTCCCATTCGTTGTGCGAATTGACAGGGCTGATTATATTATAATGAGCCAAGTTCATGTTTTAATTCCTTTAGCAACAAAAAAAACAGCAGGCACAAATCCATAGAGTTTGAATGCTTGCTCATGCTTCTCAAAATTTTCCAGTTTGTTTGACATGACCTCCCATACCCGATTAAGTTGATTTGACCCCCACAGCCACTTATCAATGAAATGTGTCATAAAAAGTGAGAGCCAGTTGCGCGTTGGATAATGCAAATCCATGATAACATATCGACCATTGGGGGCTAATAGATTGACAGTCTTTTCAAATATCTCTTCATAATTACTCATCGCAGAAAAGCCGTAAGAGGATACGATCATATCTATGCCTCTGTTTTGCGCTTCTATCGCCGTGCTTACAGCAAATATCTCTTCCTCTGTTACAGTCAAGGCTGATTGACACAAAAAAGAGACATTTGGCACACCGAGTTTTTTTGACTCACTTTTTGCCTTTATAATCATATCTTCTGCTAAATCGAGACCAACAACGTGGATATCGGGTCGATGTTGTGCCATCCACAGCGTGACTGTGCCTGTACCACAGGCTAAATCAAGAACAATCGCATTTTTATGCAATGACTGAATATCCATCATCTCAATGCCAAGATTCGACAGTGGAGAATTCTTTTCACTCTCAAAAAACCAGCGATCCATCAACGCATAAAATTTGGGGAATTTATATCCTAAACTCATTTATATCTCCTTAATCAGAAGTCAGATTAAAATTTACTGTGGATACCTTCACCAATTACTGGTGCAGGTATTAAAACGGAAGGATAATCCACTTCATGTTGATTCATAAACTGTTGTAGCTGCAGTTGTTGTACTTTTGATGCATTGGTTAATTTTTGTTGTAAACTCATTTTATAACGCTGTTGTTCTATCTTGATATAATGTGGTGCTTGTTCACCGTACAACTTCACAAACATCTGATAGCTATTGTAATGTCCTGTCACCAAATCGTCAGCATATTCAGTAAAATTGGCTTTAAGGTCTAATAGCACTTCTAGCGACCAAAGTAGATCAAAGAGGGTTTCATTATGTGGCTGCCCCATTAGTTGTAGCAGAATAGCATGTAGCAAACGAATGTCAGCAGGGCGTTTTTCCGCCGCTCGTATTATATTTGTGTGATGGGGACGTTTGGTTGATAGTAGTTGATGCACCGTTTGGAAATAGTGACCCACTTCGGTTAGATAATGCAAAATAGCTGGATGATCAAGCTGATGCTCGGATAAAAATTCAGTAATGATTGGTTCTTTGGTTGACCAAATATTAGGACGAGTCACCTCTGTGTTTTCAGAAACTTCCATTGCCATTTCGACTTGATAGATCAATCCCTCCACCATGCCAAGTATGGGGTAGTAGGTAAAAATTTTCTTTCCATTTTGACCATGTAATGGTAAATAGAAGGTTGCCATATCGAATAGAACAAGCGTAGATTTTTGCATTTCTGGATAAGCAATAGCTGGCTGGCTCATGATTTATTCCTTTGCAAACGGGTCAACACTTCTTGTGCTGCTCGTTCCCCTGAGCGAATCGCACCTTCCATTGAACCCATCCACAATGTAGCAGTTTCAGTGCCTGCCCAATGGATTCGTCCAACGGGTTCGCGCAAGCTCTTACCATAAGTGGTCATTATGTTTGGTGGCATATTTGGGAAATAAGCCCCTTTTGTCCAAGGAAAAGAAAACCAATCTTGTTCGATGTATTCTAACGGTTGGGCGGCTTGTGAACCCAAACATTCAGTCAGTTGTTCTAAGATGACAGCCTGACGTGCTTGCTGAGACTCTTGACTCAATTTATGGATCACTTTACTGCTGCTTAATCCAACCAGTGCGCCCTGTGAGCTATTCATAGGCGAACAATCACTAATCACCTTGAGCGGCCCTGTATCGCTCATAATCAAACCATTTAGACCTGCTTGCCGCCAAAACGGCGTGTCATACACGATGATACACTTAATCATTTGCGATAAAGTGAGTGAGGAAAGCAAATGCGACCGCGCTTTGGATAGCGCAGGCTGATAAGTAATTTCCAATGCTGGTTTCGGTGGCACGGTAACAATGACATAATTTGCAAAAAAACAGCCAATTTTTGATTGCACCCTAACGCCCTTTTCATTTTGCTGAATTGTCTGTACCGCATTTTCCAATTGCACTTGTGGAATCAGCTTTTCGGCCAACAAATGACAAATTTGCTGAACGCCTCCCTTCACCCGTCTATCATCGATAATTCGTTTATGTATTGCGTGTCGCACAAAGAGATAGTAGAGAAAAGAAAGTTGTTCAAGAGGGACTCCCATCTCTATTTCTACAATGAGGTTAAACAGGGCTTGGTCTTTTTTCGTGCTGATATGTTGTTGACACCATTCTGCCACGCTGATGCTGTCCCATTTTATCGCATGAGTTGCTTCCTCTGGATGATCAAGAGGTACTTGCTCGCAAAGTGTGTTCAGACGTTCTAATGCGAACAGAAAATTATCTGAAAGATTTTGGGACGGCAAGGGCAAAGGTCCCGTAGCTATTGTTTTACTACCATCAAAACGAATCTGTTTTCCTTTAAGGCGTAGGATGGTGTCACCCGCTTGGTATTGGGGTGTGGTTTCTAGTCCCAATTCTGTCAGGAGAGCGTTCAATCGTTCTTCATCAGGGCCTAGCCATTCAGCCCCTAGTTGAAAGATGTGACCAAACTTCGACTGGTAATCGAACATGCGTCCTCCAACATGATCACATGCCTCAAACACTTGTACTGAAATACCTTGTCTGGTTAATTGACGCGCAGCGGTAAGTCCTGCCAGACCTGCCCCAACAATAATCACATCTGTTGGACTAGTATTGTTTTTTTTATTTAACATAATTAATTAATTAACCTTTAAGCATTTGACGCACAGTTAACAATGATGCCAATACTTGATCAATTTGTTCTTCTGTATTGGCTGCGGTAATCGAAAAACGTAATTGTCCTCTATCCATCGCGACAATGGGGAAAAGTGCTGGGGTAATCAGGATGCCGTACTTCCATAATATTTGACAAGCGGTCACCACATGACTGGTTTTACCAATGATCACCCCTACAATAGGGAAAAAATTATCATTAACAACCTCAAAACCCATCGCTTTGGCTGTAGTAACCAGTTTGTAGGTCAATTTATAAACTTGTTGCCGCCATTTTTCTCCGTCACGCTGATTGAGTTTAATCCCAGCAATGGCACTTGCTAAACTAGCAACGGGTGAAGGACCTGAAAAAATAAAGGTTGAGGCCGTTTTGAAACGATTTCTCATCTCCTCATCGATACAGGTGATGAAAGCACCGAAAGAAGAATAAGATTTAGATAAACCACTGACATAAATCAAGCGATCACGTGCATAATCCAAACCAAAGTGTTTGACGACTCCGTTACCTTTGTGACCGTAGGGCATTTCTGGGGTTGGTTTTTCACCGATAATGCCGATGCCATGGGCATCATCCATATACACCCACGCATTATATTCTTTAGCAAGATGTGCAAGTTCTGGTAATGGCGGATAAGCACCCGACATGGAGTAAACCCCATCAATAGCAATGATTTTGGTTTTTTCATAGGGATATTGCGCCAACTTTTGACGTAAATCTTCCACATCATTATGTTTAAATTCAATAAAGGTTGCCCCATTACTCTGAGCAAGCAAGCAGCCTTCATGAACAGAACGATGGGCGGCAATATCTTTAAAAATAATACCATCATAGCCTGCCAAGACAGGTAGTACACCCGCGTGAAGTAATGTAATTGCAGGAAAAACAAGGACACTTGGTGCACCGACTAAGTTGGCTAATGCCTGTTCCAATTCATCATAAATGGCGGGGGAAGCAACGGCACGTGTCCAGCTAGGATGAACCCCCCACTTTTTAATTGCTGGCAGGATAGTTTCCATAACTTCGGGTTGCAAATCCAAGCCTAAATAGTTACAGGAGGCGAAATCATAAACCCAACGTCCTTCTATCCGTACTTTTCGTCCTATTTGCTCTGTCACTATGGCGTGAATTTGAGGGATTTCCCTTGATGCACTATGAAAATCATCTGAGTCATCTATCCCATTTTTTGAAGGAAAAGCCGCTTCAATCCCTGATTCCTGACGCAGATCATCTAATAAAATGGTTGTTAAATTATAAATATTATCAGCACGTATCAACCTTTCTACAGGGATTCTGATGTTAAGTTCATGATCCAATTGACACACTAATTCCGTACTCATGAAAGAATCAAAACCTAATTCTCGCAACGACTTTTTAGTCGGTAAATCCTGTTGAGAATCCAAACGCATGATTTTGCGTATTTTATCTTGTACAAAATGAAGCAATAATTTTCTTTGTGCTGCCGAATTCACCGCAGCCAAACGATTTAAAATAGATTGATTCTCTTCTACTAATGAAGCAGGTGCTTTAGATTGTTGAACCTGAATAGGTTGAACGGGTTCACTTTCATGAATCCAGTAACGTTGACGTTGAAATGGATACGTTGGTAAAACCAAACGCCGATAGTCAGAATCTGGTTCAAGTGCTTCCCAATTGATAGAAACACCTTGTATATACAATTTAGCTAAACTCTGTGATAGCGTTTGCCAATCACCAAACTCAGGTTGCAGACTGGCTAACCATAATTTCTCTTTTGATAGGTAACGCTGTCCCATACTGGATAAAACAGGTTTTGGTCCAATTTCTACAAAAATATCCACTCCTTGTTTTTGTAAAGCATATAATCCATCAGAGAAGCGCACCGTTTCTCGTATTTGTCTGCGCCAATAATTTGGTTCAGTCATTAGGATGTCTTCCAACTGCCCCGTGACATTAGAAACTAAACCTACACCAAGATGCGGTTTAGAAAAAGTAATATTTTCAGCCGCAAATTGTTCAAACTCCGCTAAAATAGGTTTCATCAATGGCGAATGGAACGCATGAGAGACGATCAGTTTAGTGACTCGAACTTCATCGGGCAATGTCTTAACAATTGAATTTAAAACCGCTTTTCTTCCTGCAATCACCACATTTTGCGGTCCATTAATCACCGCAATGGAAACTTCTTTTGGATAAGCATTGATAATTTCTTTAACCGCAGCTTGATCTAGTGATAGTGCAACCATATCCCCCGATTCCGTTGATTGCATCAGTCGTCCTCTTTCTGCAATTAACTTCAGCCCATCTGCTAGACTAAAAACTCCTGCGATACAAGCAGCGACATATTCTCCAATACTATGACCCAAGACATAATCAGGCTGAATGCCCCAAGATAACCAAAGTTGAGCCAGGGCATATTCCAAGGAAAATAAAACAGGTTGCAGATAAATCGTTTGATTGATTAAGCTTTCGTCCGAAGCATCAGGATATAAAATGTCTAACAATGATTTATCTAAAACGGGACGTAAAATTTCATCACATTGATCAATGACTGTACGATAAATAGCTTGAGTTTCATAAAGCTCGCGCCCCATGCCAATATATTGTGACCCTTGTCCTGTAAACAAAAAGGCTATTTTAGGTGATTGTGAGGATGGGGCTATTCCACTAAACACTTGCATTGTTGGTTGATCTGCCACAAAAGTTGCTAATTGTTGTTGCAAATTTTGCATGGAATCAGTTACGACTGCCAACCGATGTTCAAAATGTGTTCTTCCAACCTGTGTTGTAAAACAAGTTTCAGCCAGTGAAACCTGTGGGTTAACATTAAAATAGCTTATATAACGTTGTACTAATTCTTGCAATGCTTTCTTATTTTGCGCACTCAATGTCAATAAATGAGCTGAACGTTCAATCTCATCCTCATCCGTTGTGGCAACTGGCGGTTCTTCTAAAATGACATGTGCATTTGTACCACTAAAACTAAACGTATTGATGCCCGCTAATCTTGCTTTTTTGGTACGTTTCCAAGGCATATTCTCAACTGGAATAATAGCGGGTATTTGATCTAAAGCAATATTTGGATCAAGTTTTTGAAAATTTAAGTGTTTTGGAATGCAATGGTTTTGCATGGATAAAACAATTTTAATCAGCCCTGCTAATCCAGATACCGCCTCGGTATGACCAATATTGGTTTTGACTGAACCAATTATCAACGGATTATCATTAGCTCGATCTTCTCCGTAAACATTTTCCAATGCCTTGACTTCAATGGTGTCGCCTAACGGTGTGCCTGTACCATGTGTTTCAACATAACTTACCTCACTGGGTTTTATCCCAACAGATAATGTTTGACGAATTAACGCTTCTTGTGCATCACCATTTGGCGCAGTTAAACCATTACTTCTGCCATCCTGATTAACGGCTGAATGACGAATAATGCCTAAAATATTATCATTATCGTCCAGTGCTTGTGGAAGGCGTTTTAAGACAATGGCGGCACAACCTTCACTGAAAACATAGCCATCAGCATTTGCATCGAATGTTTTGCAACGTCCATCTGGCGCTAATAATCCAGCACTTGAAAAAGCAATATTATGTTCGGGTGTTAATAATAAATTTACTCCCGAAGCCAGTGCTAAATCACATTCCTTTGTACGCAAACTTTGGCAAGCTGAATGGACAGCAACAAGTGAAGATGAGCAGGCAGTATCCACTGCAATCGCAGGTCCATGAAAATCAAAAAAGTAAGCGAGACGACCTACCGCTGTTGATGCAGAATTACCCGTGCTGAAATAAAAATCACACGTTTTGGCAGTTTCTTGTTTGAGTTGTAGCGTTTCGTAATCATGTGAAGAAATACCTGTGAACAAACCCGTTTGGCTACCTGCTAAATTTTCTGCTGATAGTCCCGCATGTTCAAGGGCTTCCCAATTAAGTTCTAATAATAACCGTTGTTGTGGATCAAGACTAATTGCTTCTCTGGGTGTAATACGAAAAAAACTTGGATCAAACTGATCAATATCCTTTAAAAATCCGCCTGCATTTGCACATAATTTTCCCTGCTTTTTAGGTTCAGGATCATAATACAAAGCATTATCCCAGCGTGTTTTCGGCACTTCAGTAATTGCACTTTTTCCATCATGTAAAAGCGACCAATAATCTTCTAAACTATCAATGCCATTCGGCAAGCGACAAGCCATACCAATAATCGCAATGGCATCATTTTCTACAGATAAGGGCGGTTGTTGTGCCGTTTGATGAGACTTTTTCTTTTTAGAAAATGATTTGCGTTTTGTCCAAGTTGGTTTCATTCTATTTATCTGTTGTTTAGGATTTGTTTCTCCTTGCAAATAACGAACAATTGCTTGCGGTGTGCTATATTGAAAAAAGAAAGTGGGTTCTAATTCGACCTCAAAATGACGACATAATAAAATTTTAAGCTCCAATAAATCCAACGAATCCATGCCCATTTCTTGCAGCGAAAATTTAGACGAATAAGTCACTAAACGATCATGACCCATAATAGAACGAATGGAATTTTCAATAACCGTCAGCGGATTTAGTGAACTATTTTTATCAATAGATAAAGATTTTGCACCTGTTGTTCGGTGGTGAATATCATATTCAATTAAAACGCCATGCCCTTCATTATCAACATCTTTCGGACGGTAATCATGAACAATACTTTTAATCTGAGCGCCGTGATTATGATGAAAGCGTAAAATAGGATCAATATACTGACCCTGTTCGTTTTTTTGCTGGATATAAACAGCCATTGGCTCATGCTGTTGTGTATAATTTTTACAACGTGTGACACCCGCGATGCGTTCTATGCCATTTTTAACCGTGCAATATTGCAACATAAATTCTAATAACTGATCACCTAAACCCAAGTGTTGCATTTCTGACAACACGTTAATGGTGATTAATTGAATCACAGACCCTTTGGGAGTATGTAATGAAGGAATGCCGGCATAAGTTGCTTGTTTCAATACTTGCGTGTCCGCAATACGTTGAGAATAAACAACCCCAACAATTCTGTTGTCCATCTCCAACACACATTGACCGGCAGGAAAACGTACCAACCGTTGTTTAATAATTGTTTCTGATACGCGCAAAGGTTCTGCCCAAATGGTTTCAAGTTCAAGCAAAAAAGGGAGGTCTGTTAAACGTGCATGACGGATTATATAAGGTCGTTTTTTAAACCAATTTAATGTGATTCGCGTGAAAGGAAAGGTTTTCGGATAATATTTTAAAAATGCTGGTTTAGTAAATAATCCTGCTTCTGCAGCCGCCATGATAAAAACATCGGCTTCCACCAGATGTTGCAACGAGAAGGCTTGACACGCATCAAAATGCAAACTTTCACTTTCGCTTAAAAATGTATTGGCTGTACTTGCATCAAGGCAATGTACTTCCAAAATAATTAAGCCATATTGACTTGGAATAGCTGCCCAACGCTTGAGATGTTCGGTCAAACTTTGTACCGCAGCTTCTGGTAAAATAGCTTGTCCCGCTGCATCAACATAAACACCTTCATAAGATAATCGGGTACGTGCTGATACATTTGAACCATCGGTTGGTGGAATATAAGGTCGATCATGATCAAGAAACGAACGAATATGCAAAATACTTTCTGGATTAGCAATTCCCTGTTTTACAAGGTCTGCTACCATTTTTTCTGGATCGCCAATATCTCCATGCAACACTTGATGAGGAATATCAGATAAAGTACGTGATGTTTCTATTAAAGACGCTTGATTATAATCAATACCCAACATCGTAATGGGATATTGAGCTAATACTTTGCCTCTCGCCGATTTTGTGCAAATCGTTTCATAAATTCTTTTTAATAGACTACCATCGCCACAGCCCATGTCAGCAACATATTTGGGTTGCGTTTCAAATGAAAGATTATCAAAAATAACTGTAATCATTTCATCAATTTGGGCAAAATATTTATTATGTTGAAAACCACTGGCAATGACATTCAAGGTACGATCAATATGTGTTTCTTGTCCCTGTTCATGTCGTTGCAATTCAGCATGGTGTGAACCAAATAATAATTCAGACATGTGCAACAACATCGGCTTATAAGAAGCGGTCACCCCCATATTTAAAGTGCGATCCAACATAAATTGTCCCACACTTGTCAATGACAAATGGTCTTTTTCTGCAACAGCCCATGCCTTGTTAATAAATAATTCGGTTAGTTCACCACAAACTTTTGGACTTAAAGTCGAAAACAGGAGTTTTTTGGTTTCTACCAATGTTGTTTTATGTTTATAAATGACCAGTAAAATAGGAATAAGCAAAACACCATCCAATAAATCTGCCATCAATGGTGTAGACTCGCACCACCGTTGACGAGAATAATCAACCCATTTTCTAAGCTCTCCTCCTTGACTACTTAATAAATAGGATTCCATTGGAAATTGAAACAGCTCAAGAATCTCCTGTGGTATATGACAATAACCTTCACCCTCTTCAGTTAATGTGTATACGTCAGCATCTTGTGATAACCAACCCAAAGAACAAAGCAGGCGTAAAGCGACTTGAAAGTGACCACTATTCGCGTCCAAATGATCAACCATTTGTTCTAAATTCATTTGTCCACGAGATTTAAGTTGTTCAAATAAACCTCTTTTTTGACAAACCAAAATAACGGGTATCGCCACAAATCCATGAGCATAGCGATTAATAACATCTAACATTTATGAAAATCCTATAGACAGTCACATTAATAATTAATGATTACTATTTTAAGCTGGGACAGCTTGTAAGTCAAGCGTTTTAGAATTTTTTTTTCTAATGTTTATTCAAAAAAATCACCAAATACAGTATCGAATAATCGTTCTGCTGGAGTTCTATTATCTCTTCCTATCATATCATTAGTTGTTATGGTTGTCAATGCTCTCAAACGTAAAAGATAAGATAGATGAAGAAAATTAAGTAATTCTACGTAGGATTTCTAATCCCTTTATATGGTGTGTAATTACGCCTAACAAATGTAAACCAATAAATCCTAAGAAAATATATGCACCGTATTCATGGATCACATGGGTGATTGAATCCCAATCTTCATTTTCAGGGAATAATTGTGGTAATTCAAAGCCATAAAAGCTCACTTGATAACCAGCTACATTTGATAATGCGTAACCACTAATAGGTAGTATAACCATTAGTAAATACATAAAATGTATTACAGATTTAGATATGCGA
>Ga0256847_1000830_pt1 | contig 17557 bp, 14 predicted proteins | sample TeddybearmetaG_FD_189099 | JGI IMG/M metagenome (GOLD analysis project Ga0256847, IMG submission 189099) | Hydrothermal vent microbial communities from East Pacific Rise, Pacific Ocean - Teddybear | ecosystem: Environmental > Aquatic > Marine > Hydrothermal vents | place: Pacific Ocean: East... | reverse complement strand
TCCAAGGCTGATTGACGAAATTAGTATGAAGTCGCCAATTATCGCAGACGAACTGCTTAAATACTTGGGGAAAGATAATGATTTTTCTCGTATTGTCACTCCCATTTACGGCGGTGGGACTGCTGAATCCGAATTCGAATTATTAACTGGTATTCAAGGTCTTGGAAAAGTGAATCAAATAGAGTTTAATGTAATGCAGGGAAATAGAACGGATTCATTTGTTAATATTCTTCGATCACAAAACTATTACGCGCAAGCTACGATAGCACCTAGCTCAGAATATTTTAATTCTAAGCGAGCGTACCAAAGCTTGGGTTTTGATAAAGTATTGTATCTGCAAGATGATAATTTACTCAAAAGAGATTCAGATGACGAGACGATATTTGATGGAGATTTACTTGACTACAATCTAAAATTCATCATTAATCATATGGCGACCAATCGCCAACCGTTATTTAATTATGTACTTGGTATGTATGGTCATTTACCTTTTGAGCGTAATATAAAGAAACGCCCGGATGTCGTTTCAAATGTTCATTCAGATGAGCGACTGAGTAGGATTACTAACCAATTTTATTACCGGACAAAAGCGCTCGCGATGTATTTAGATCAGTTAACCCGGATTGATCCAAACGCTATTATTTTTATTACCTCCGATCACCTTCCGTCAATTTTGGGTTCACAAATACACTACAAATTAAACAACAAAATGAACATCGCCCTGATGTTAAATGGCGGAAAGAACTCAGAAATCAACAACAAAGGTCTGTACCAGATACCTTGGTTGATTTGGGATAAATTAAGTTTCCAATCGTTGGATAGGGCAATGGATGAAAGCAAAATGGATGAGTTATATTTCACTTTGCTCTCACAGTCTTTGCTTAGAGAGCCGTAGTGATATATCGAGAAGAAGCCTATTTCGCGGCTTTGTGGCGCTAAAAAGTGAGCACTAGTTATCATTTTTCGTGGTTTTGCCCACTATATCCAACAAATTGTTTATTAAATGACCAACAAGTGGGATAATCGCGCGCTTGAAAATATGTCCGCTGAATTGAGTTGTATACGGGTATGAGCCTAGAAAATAAAAATGAAAAACATCTAGGTACACGAGTTTGGGGACTCAATTATGCCAATGAAAAAGCAAATACAATCGCTGGTGCAAAGCGCTCTGCTGTTATGCCTGTGTTATGTCGCAACCTTTATTGTTTTTAATCTAGCCAATTCAACTCAACTCGAATCGGTTTTGGGGTTTATCGAGACTAAAGCCATTTTTCTGCTATTACTTTCCCCAATCTTGTTTAAATACTTGGTACAGCTTCTAACACTTCCCTTGTACCCTATTTTAGAAGGGCTTCGTAGTAAAAATAAAACTTGTGCGCCAGGAGGAAAAGTTTCCGTTTTGATCCCCGCTTGGAATGAAGAAATAGGCATTCTCAAAACACTTAACTCGGTGATCAATACCAATTACTCGACGCTTGAAATTATCGTCATTAATGATGGTTCCACAGATGGCACGCACCGGCTGGTAAGCCAATTCATTGATAATTACCAGAGCGAACATGCAGGCTCACAGGAACGGGTAACGCTAAAATATCTTAAACTGCCGAATGGCGGAAAAGCCGTTGCAATGAATCAAGGGCTAGCCATAGCTACTGGTGAATTCATTATTACCATTGATGCCGATAGCGTCATGGATAAGAATATGATCGAGAATATTCTTAAGCGTTTTACCGATCAGCAAGTGGCGGCGGTCGCGGGTAACGTTATAATTGGTAACCGTAAAAAACCGATCGAATTACTACAACAACTTGAGTATTTGCATGGTTTTTGTTTTAAACGAGCCGACTCAAACTTTAATTCCGTGCATATTATTGGAGGTGCAGCAGCGGCGTACCGTAAAAGCGCGCTACTTGATGTTGGTGGTTTTGATGATGAGATAATTACTGAAGATGTTGAAATTTCAACTCGCCTTTTAGCAAATGGTTATAAAACGAGATATGCTGCTAACGCAGTTGTTTTTACGGAAGGTCCTTCTGATTGGGAAAGTTTATGTTCTCAGCGACTCAGATGGAAATTTGGAAGACTACAAACCTACGCCAAACATAGCACCTTGTTTTTTAACCCGAGCAAGTCTTACAATCCTTATTTAACCTTTTTGATTTTACCAGTTGCTCTCTATGTTGAATTAATACTACTTCTTGAGCCTATTCTACTTACGGTTTTTTATGCATATACTATTCTAGCGAATGACTATTGGCCTTTAGCGCTAATGATTTCATTTTCTGCGACGATAATCTGGATGCAGATTTTGTGTGATTCGAAGCCTAACTTTCATCGCAATTTAATTTTGTTGGCGCCGGTCGCGTGGATAGTGTTTTATGTGGTCGACCTAGTAGAGTTCCAGGCTTTATGTAGAAGCATTAATCGCCTTGCCAAAAAACAAAATTTAGAATGGCAGAGTTGGACAAGGGTTGGCATTATTAGCCGAACTGTTGCACGAACGGTTGATCATTCAAACATCGTTTTTCTAAGGGATAAAGTAAGTTAACCTCAATTCTGGATAAGAGCAACCATCCAGCATCAGTATTTTAGCGACTCTCGGCGTTAAGATTGCTTTCAATAGCCAGCTATTAATGCGCAATCTTGTCTTGATAGTCACTAAAATACTGATACTGATCTGTGAGCCTTGTTTTATCTTACATAAGAATTTCAACTGGCTACTCTTATCCAGAGTTGAGGTTAAGCTAGTATTCTTTAATACCGGATCCTGTCGCTAAAATTAAGTGATCAGCAGGTCGCGTTGCAAACAAGCCATTGGTGACGACTCCAGTTATTTGATTAATCTTGTTCTCCAATATTTTAGCCTGGCTAATTTCTATGTTGTGGAGATCTAGGATTATATTGCCATTGTCGGTGACAAAACCATGTCGATAGACAGGATCTCCGCCGAGTTTAACCAGCTCTCTTGCGACATAACTTCGTGACATGGGTAATACTTCGATTGGTAATGGGAATTCTCCAAGAGTCTTTACATACTTGGATTCGTCAGCAATACAAACGAATTTATCAGCCACCGCGGCAATTATCTTCTCACGGCTGAGGGCGCCGCCACCGCCTTTAATAAGCTCTAATTCATAGTTAGCCTCATCTGCACCGTCTATATATACCGGGATGCTATGGGCATCATTCAAGTCGATTACCTCTATCCCCAACGCTTCCAGTTTTTTAGTAGACGCTACAGAGCTTGAAACAGCTCCCGTTATTCTATGTTTATGTTCTTCAAGAAGATCAATAAAACAATTAACCGTTGAGCCTGTGCCAATGCCGATGATTTCATCGTCTTGAATATACTTTAATGCGACTCTGGCGGCTTCAATTTTAAGTTGCTGTTGTTTATCCATTTTTAAGCTCTTCTTTTTCGGTAGGGGTTATAAATTCTATTAAACCACTATTTTAATCGGGATTCATGTGATAAATGAGACGCAGTGCACTCAAACTCTGTGAACTAATCACCACAAAATACTCAGTATGTACCTATACTTGATCCATCACTAGATTAGTAGTAAGCTGATTGACCCAGTCGATTTAAGTTGTCTCTACTGAGGAAGCACGGAAGCCAACAATTTGGCTATGGACTCCAGCTAATAATAACAAGTGACCTATTTTCTAGTGGGCACACAATTGGAGAACCAAAAATGAAACGTAAACCAGATATTTTAGTTGTACTGGCGGCGTTATTGGGACTTGGAATGATTTTATCAAGCTTCGGCGGTGCGAATGCAGCGCATGTTAGCCAAGATATAGAAATTACAAGCACCAAATAACAAGCAAGCCCCATCGGCAGATGGGAAAAGAAGCCTTCACTTAGTGAGGGCTTTTTTATGTCCAGGGATGGACTGTATGCGCTAAAGAGACACGGATGTCGATAGCGCGATGTCCAGGGATGGACTGTATGCGCTAAAGAGGTACGGATGCCGGTAGCGCGATGTCTAAGGGAGCGAAGTCAAAAAGTTCTAGAGGCGTGAATTAAACGAATAAAACCGTTGCTCAGTACAAACACCATCCAAAGTTAAATCCCACGGGTCGCTTGGTAACTCATCTACCATTTGACTCTGCCAAGCTAAACCAATAAATTTTGGTCGTTTGGCGGATGATCTAAGATGTGCGAAAGTAGCATCGTAATAACCTCCACCCATACCTAGTCTATTTCCCTTCAAATCAAACGCTACCAGTGGAAACAACACCATATCAAGATCAGACAATCGCTTTGCATGATTAGCTCTAAGATCGACTTCTGGAATGCCAAATTGATTAAACTTCATTTCAGATGACTCATCATAGGGCATAAACCAAAGCTGGTTAGGTTTCAAGGGTTTGATTTTAGGTAGGTAGCAAGTGCCATTGAGGCTGAGAATTTTTTGGATAGTGGGCTGAGTAGATATTTCACCATCAAAAGACAAAAAACAGGTTATGGGCTTATGTTTATGCAGAAGTCCGTTTTCGGTTAAGTTTTTTACAAGCTGTTGACCGGCTTGAAGGCTCTTTTCTTTAGAGTAGCTCTTTCTTTGTTGACGGATAGACAGTCTGATCTCGGATTTCAATAATTGATTTTTACTCATGATCCGAGTTTGGCTCCAGCAAACAAATAGCTCCACCCGCTTTGCCGTATGCTGGACTCGCCCAAGAACCCGAAGGTTCAGGTGGGAATTCCGTGATTTATATTAGGCTTCCCGCTCCAAACCAAAAAGGCTTACTCGGGCGTGCACACCAAAAATCAACAAGAATACCCTGGGATGAGATTATCGGCTCAAGGACTACAACAGCTTTACCAACAAAGCAGGCAGAGTATTGATTATAGGAAAGAAGTAGATTAATGCCAATAGTTTTTGTAATGAACAGTGCAAAATAGTGTCAAAAAGAGAAGGCGAGAGAAGTAATCCTGAAAGAGATGGTTTAAATCAAATCAGACTGAGCATTCGCGGCCAGTGCTGAATCAACTTTTTCGGTAAGTTTTAGCAGACGTGAATCAATTTGAGCAGTTTCTTCAGCAGAGCTTGATTCGCCATGCATCAGCTCATAAGAAAGGTTGAGCGCCGCCATAACGGCGACTCTTTCTAAACCAATAACTCGACCGCCTTCTTTGATTTCTCTCATTCTTTTATCGAGAGCTCGGGCGGCATTTTCTAATTTTTCGATTTCATTTTCTGGACTAGAAACGTGATATTCGTTGCCCATTATGTGGATGCTGACAGACTTATTTTCTGCTTTACTATCTGCCATTAACTTAATTCCTTAAGCTTGCCGATCATTGCTTCAATTTTGCCACTGGCCATTTTATTTTTGTCGAGAAGGCTTTGACGATCAGCTTTTAATTGCTGATTTTCTGATTTGAGTGAGTCGCAAGTTTCTAAAAGCTTAGAAACACTATTTTCAAGTTGCGAAAGATTTGAGGTTGTCATGGCAAACTATTGTTTTTTAGTATGATTTTAATATAGAGCGCATCTCTACATTGGTCAATGGTATAATCGATAAAAGTGAGTTAAATTAGCTATATTTAACGATTTAAGACAACCTAAGTAGAAAACATGTGTAATTTTGAAGAGTTATCCGGGGATCTGTATGAAACCTTTGAGGAAAAGCTAGCCGAAGAGGAGTGCCAAGTCAGTGCCTCTGAATTGCAAGGTGCAATCGCCGGGATGGTTTCCACAGGCTTACAACCAGACGATCCTCACTGGAGTTGTAACTTACTTGCGGCGATCAATGACAGTCAGTCTTTTTCTGATTCCTCTCAAGACATCTTACAAAAAGTATTGCTTGAAACCCATAATTCTTTCGCTCAACAAGACAGTCTGGCTCCACTCCTTTTGCCAAATGAAGACTACCCATTAATCGATCGGCTGGAGTCTTTGGGTTTGTGGTGTCAGGGCTATTTACTAGGTTTTGGTTTGCAATCGGGACAACAGAAAATATCAAATGCAGAAATCGCCGAAGCCATTTCTGACATCAGCGAAATATCACAGCTTGAGGTCGACTCCAATGACAGTGAAGATGCTCAAATGGCTTTGATTACTTTAGTTGAACATATCAAGGTGGCGGTGAAAGTCATTTACTTAGAACTCGTTCAAAAGCAGCAGCTGTCTAAAGCGAGTTCCGGCACTCAAGCTGATCAATACAAGGCTGTTGCGCAGGATAATCGTACGACCTATCATTAGGTTTTACCCGTGCCAGGTGTAAATACAGAGAAAACCATGATCAAAAAAGCAGAATTCGGTCGTCGTCGTCGTAAGCTGATGAATATTATGGGGGCGAATTCCATCGCCATTTTGCCCTCTTCATCTGAGCAACTGCGTAGTCGTGATACCAACTTTCATTTTAGGCAACACAGCGATTTTCAATATTTATCAGGCTTTCCTGAGCCAGATTCGGTACTAGTATTACTGCCCGCTAGAGAGCAAGGTGAATACATTATATTTTGTCGAGAAAAAGATGAAAAAATGGAAACATGGCATGGTCGGCGTCACGGACAAGAGGGGGCGATTCAACACTTTTCATGTAGTGATGCATTCCCAATTGATGATATCGACGATATTTTACCCGGTCTCATGGAAGGGCGAGAGCGGATCTACTACGAATTTGGTCATACCGAATTCGACAACCGTATTATGGGCTGGGTCAATTCGCTGAGAGAACAAGTTAAAAGTGGAGCGCAACCACCAGGGGAGATAATTAATCTCAGCCATATACTACATGACATGCGTTTGTTTAAGAGCCAAGCAGAAATTGAAGTCATGAAAAAGGTCACCAAACTGTCCGCACAAGCTCATATTCAAGCAATGAAAAAGTGCCGTCCTGGTGTCAACGAAATGGAAATTGAGGCAGAAATCAAATACCAATTTGCTAGCAATGGAGCTCGCTTTGAAGCCTACAATTCAATAGTAGCTGGTGGCGAAAACGCCTGTATTTTGCATTATGTTGAGAACGATTGTGAGTTACAAGATGGAGAATTGTTGCTGATAGATGCTGGTGGAGAGTTAGAAGGCTACGCAGCTGATATTACTCGGACGTTTCCTATTAATGGTCAATTTTCTAGCGAGCAACGACAAGCCTATGAGTGGGTATTAAAGGCAAATAAGAAAGCGATTAAGGAAGTAAAAGTCGGCAATCCATGGACTGCACCACATGATGTCGCGGTTAAAATACTCACCAAGGGGCTAATTGAAATGGGTATTCTGAGCGGTAAACTCGATAAACTGGTTGATGAAGAAGCCTACAAACCTTTTTATATGCACAAAACCGGGCATTGGATAGGTTTAGACGTACACGACGTGGGCGACTATTTAGTCGATAAAGAACCAAGAATCTTAGAGGAAGGAATGGTGCTTACCGTTGAGCCTGGTTTGTATTTTGCACCAAATACCAAAGACTTAGATAAAAAATGGTGGGGTATTGGGATCAGAATTGAGGATGATGTTTTAGTCACTAAAAAAGGCCGTGAGGTTTTGTCAAAAGCAGCGATTAAAGAAGTTAATCAAATCGAAACGTTAATGGCTGACGGGTAAGCTGTGTCTACCTCGCTAACCAGTGCTGAAAATTGTTTCGATATCGTCATCGCTGGAGGCGGAATGGTGGGCGCAACAGCTGCGATAGCTCTGGCAAATTTACCGATAAGAATAGCCTTAATTGAGTCGATAGATCCAACCATAGGATCTACTGATAGCGCTTACTCTAGCTCAAGTTACGACCAAAGAGCGGTGGCTCTGTCAGCAGCTTCGGTTTCCATATACAAAACAATGGGGCTATGGCCGCAAATAGAACCGCTTGCTACCGCTATCAAAAGCATTCATATTTCTGACAAAGGCCGGTTTGGTTTTACTCGGCTTAATGCCAATGATCATTCGTTGGACGCGTTAGGTCAAGTCATACCTCTTGATCAAACGGGACCCATTTTATGGAAAGCAATTAAAGATCGGTCTAATATTTCTTTATTTTGTCCAGCGAAAATAATAAAAGTTGATCCCAAAGAGCAAAGCAAAAATAACATAGTTATCCACCTCGAGGTCGAGGGATACGATGGGCATAAGCGTGAACAAGAAAAAGTCCCAATCGACGAAAGAGGCAACGTCAATATCAATGGGAAATTACTGTTAGCCGCGGATGGAACTTTTTCCAATTTGGCTAAATTAGCGCGTATTGAAACCACAAGGACCAGCTACAATCAGCATGCAGTCATTGCAAATATTACACCCGAAAAACCACACAACAATCGAGCCTTCGAAAGGTTCACCGAGCAGGGCCCACTGGCTTTACTACCGCTTGGTCAAAATAGAATGTCGTTGGTTTGGTGTCAGAGTGAGCAAAATGCCCACACCGTTATGCAACTAAAGGATCAGCCGTTTTTAGACGCGCTACAGCTCGCATTTGGATACCGATTAGGGTGCATTATCAAGGTCGGAACCCGGGTTGAATATCCGCTAGCTTTGCATTTGCCGGAAAAAACATTCGCAGAGCGGTTATTGCTAATCGGAAATTCTGCGCATACGCTTCACCCAATTGCAGGACAAGGATTTAACCTTGGGCTTAGAGATATTGCGGCATTAGTTGATGTTATTGACAAAGCGATCCAGAGTAATCAAGACTATGGTGATGCGACATTTCTCGAACGCTATCAACAGCAAAGGCAGTCAGACTGGCAGCAAACCATATCCGCTACAGACTCACTGGTTAGATTATTTAGTAGTCAATTTTTTCCGCTTACTAAACTTCGCGGGCCGGCCTTAGCTCTAGTAGATAAAGTCCCCGTCCTGAAGAAAAAAATTGCAGAGGCCGCCATGGGGTTTAGTGGAGAATCTGCCGGGTTAACTCGCGGCCTTGTCAGTAAAATGAGTAACCGCGTTGAAGTATGACATAACAATAGTTGGCGGCGGCATGGTCGGTTTGACTATGGCAGCGTCCTTGTCCGATTCAGATCTCAAGGTTTTGTTAATTGAAAAACAAGATCTTAACCGGGTATTAGATAGTGATCTGCTCGATGCAAAAGCGGTTAATGATGATCAGTTTGACGTGAGAGTCAGTGCGGTGAGCCCAGGTAATCGCGCTTTTTTATCTAGCCTGGGAGCGTGGCAAAAAATTCCCAAACAACGTCAAGCAGCTTATGAGCATATGAAGGTTTGGGATGGCGATGGTACAGGAGAAATCGAGTTTTCTGCGGCAAAAATTGCGCAAGCGGATTTAGGCGTTATTGTTGAGAATCGTCTGATCCAGTTAGCATTGCTTAAGAGGATCCAGGCTTGTGAAAATATTGATTGTGGGTTTGGTCATGAGTTAAATTCTATACAAACATCTGACAAATCAGCTGAAATTATTCTTACTAACGGTCAAAGTTATCAAAGTAAATTAGTTATTGGCGCGGATGGAGCGCATTCGATTGTAAAAAAATTAGCTGGTATTGATTCGAATGAAAATGATTATTCTCAAATTGCCTATGTTGCCAATGTTAAAACCGAACTCCCTCATCAAAATACCGCTTGGCAACGATTTACGCCTTTTGGTCCGGTTGCTTTTTTACCGCTGGCTAACGAAAATCTATGTTCAGTCGTCTGGTCGTTGGATACTGACAAAGCCAACAAATTAAAAGACATACCCACGGAAGAATTTACCCAAAAATTACAACAAGCCTTTGAGTCAAAATTAGGACGAGTAACAGCTGTTTCAAAACACTATGGTTTTCCCTTGGTAAAGCGACACTCTCAATCTTATCTAAGCCATCGAGTAGCACTGGTTGGAGACGCGGCTCATACGATTCATCCTTTAGCCGGTCAAGGGGTAAATCTAGGCTTTCAAGATGTGGCAAGTTTGTCAAAACTTATCTTACAATTAGGTTCTCATAAAAGAGACTATGGGCTAGTGGCAAACTTAAGACCCTTTGAGCGAGAGCGCAAAACTGAAAATATGTTGATGCAAAATGCAATGAGCGGTTTTAAACACTTGTTCGCTAATCAAAGTATGCCAGTAACGCTGTTGCGAAACTTTGCGATGTCGGCGCTCAATGATATTCCGATGGTAAAACATTCTATAATTAAAAAAGCGATGGGGATTTAAAAGGATTCGCCGTCAAACGTCTTAAAGTTGTGCATTTGCCAACTTCAATTTGAAAATAGTTTCAATTAAAAACGAGTATAAGTTCGAGTTATTTAATAAGGGAAAACCAATGAAAACATACGACCAATTTTACATCAACGGAGAATGGGTTGAGCCAGACACCAAAAAGCTAATGGATGTCATTAATCCATCCACAGAGGAAGTATCTGCTCAAATAGCTATCGGAAATGCACAAGACGTAGATATTGCTGCTAACGCGGCTAGCCAAGCGTTCAAAAGCTATGGTTATTCGAGTATTGATGAGCGCAAAGATTATCTCCAAGCAATTATTCATGCCTATAAACATCGTTACAACGATATTGCGGACGCGATTTCAATGGAAATGGGCGCCCCTTCTCAATTAGCGCTGAAAGGTCAGGCGGGCTCGGGACTGGGTCATTTCCAAACAGCTTTGGCATTGTTAGATTCTTATCCATTTACAGAAAAATTGAGTGCTAGCACGGTTGTGAAGGAGCCAATTGGTGTTTGCGGATTAATCACGCCTTGGAATTGGCCGATTAACCAAATTGCATGTAAGGTAGCGCCTGCCCTAGCGGTTGGTTGTACCGTTATTTTAAAACCTTCTGAAGTTGCGCCGTTATCAGCATTAGTTTTTGCAGAAGTAATACATGAAGCCGGTTTGCCTGCCGGTGTGTTTAACCTGATCAATGGGGATGGACTTGGTGTGGGCACTGCGTTATCCGAGCATCCATTAGTTGATATGATTTCATTCACAGGATCAACACGAGCTGGCGCGTTAGTTGCTAAAAATGCTGCACCTACAATTAAGCGGGTCGCCCAAGAGCTCGGAGGAAAGTCTGCTAACATCATTTTACCCGATGCGGATATCGAAAAAGCGGTTAAACAAGGTGCTCGAACCGTTTTTGTTAATAGTGGGCAGTCTTGTAATGCACCGACCAGAATGTTGGTTCCCGCGGATAAAATGAAACAAGCAGAAGAAATTGCATCAAAGGTCGCAAGCCAAGTTATCGTTGGTGCAGCTAATGCTGAATCAACCACAATGGGACCTGTTGTTAGCGAAGTTCAGTTTAATAAAATACGAGCATTGATTCAAAAAGGCATTGATGAAGGCGCTAGTTTAGTTTGTGGCGGGATAGAAAAACCTGAAGGCTTAGACAAAGGTTACTATATACAACCTACAGTGTTCTCAAATGTTAATAATGAAATGTCTATTGCTAAGGAAGAGATCTTTGGACCCGTATTTGCAATTATGCCCTATGAAGATATTGAGCAAGCGATCGAAATAGCAAATGATACACCTTATGGGCTTGCTGGTTATATACAGGGGCAGGATAAGGAAACTCTAAGTTACGTCGCTTCTCGGATAAGAGCTGGAAATATCAACATTAATGGCAAAAGTGGCGATATGTTAACGCCGTTTGGAGGATATAAACAGTCTGGAAATGGGAGAGAATGGGGCGCTCACGGCTTTGGTGATTTTTTAGAGATCAAGGCGATTTCCGGTTTATAGCGTCTCAAGTTCATACAGGAAAGGTTTATGAAGTTTTTCGTTAACATCTGTTTAATACTGAGCGGTTTTATTCAGATTTGTTGGGCGAACGACCAGCCAGGTGCTTCGATTCAGCCGGACAATTTATTCCCCATGGTAGAGATAGACACCTCTGCAGGTAAAATCAAAGTGGAGCTTGATCGCCATAGAGCCCCTATCACAACTAACAACTTTCTCTACTATGTAGTTAATAAGTCTTACGATGGAACGATTTTCCACCGGGTCGAAAAGGATTTTGTAGTGCAAGGTGGCGGTTACGATGCCGAATTTAAAGAAAGAAAAACGATAGAACCCATCTACAACGAATCTGGTAACGGACTGAAAAACGAAATGTTTACCATCGCAATGGCTCGGGAAAAAGATCCTCATTCTGCAATGCGTCAATTTTACTTTAACCTTTCCGATAATGAAGGGTTAGATCCGGGAAAAACATGGGGTTATGCCGTGTTTGGAATCGTCTCAGAAGGAGAAGAGGTTTTAGAGCTAATCGCTAGTGCGCCGACCCATACCGATCCTACCTTTGATTGGGAAAACGTTCCTACCCGCCCGATTTACATCAATAAAATGGTTTTGCTTAAGGCTGATTGAATATGGAAGTTATCCATTAGGACGATCTATAACATTGTCATTGCGATGAGGGACAACCTGGTAATCTCCACCGATTGGGCGCGATATCTCGACAATACTTCAGCTCTTTCATCTTAACCCACACTAAATATCCGTTTATTAGTTGCTCGTTTTTTGCTAAACTGATCGGCTTAAAAATAATTATAATTGCATGTGGGGAATTTTATGATCAACAGGCCGCTGGCCTATAAAGGACCAGTTGATCACCTTACTAATTTTTTCTCAGAAAACGTCTTAATGGATGGGCTAGGTATTCTTTTGCAAGAAAATCTGGTCAACTGGCAAAACTTAAGCGATGAAAAATATATTAAAGGTACCTGCCTTTGCGATGGCCACTTTACTAAACAAATTCTCTATTGGCCTCTCAGCAAACCTGTTGGTAGTTGTAGCTGTGAGGATGAAGACTCATCTGATGCTGCGGTTAAAACTTCTGACGCGCCTTGTGAGCACTTGGCGGCACTAGCCATTGAATCAAAAACTCGGTTGCATCGTTTACCTCCCTCCATACACCAACAAAACAAGCTAGACACCGGTAAAAAATACATAAGAAACTGGCTTAAGAAACAAAAGCTAGATCCATTCCCTGCTATGGCTCGTCATCGTGTAATTTATTTACTTCAGGAAGAAAATAATCAATGGATCATTGAGTGCCATAAATCCTATTTAACTAAAGAACAAGAATATCAAATTAAAAATCCGATTAATCTAAATGAGGCGATTGAAGCAGAGTTAACCGGACGAAAAAACACAAAATTTTTCAGCCTAGCCGATCAACAGATACTGCATTTCATTAGCAAGCAAATAGGTTGTTATGCATTAAGAGATAATGATGATGATAACAAGAACAAGGGAAGTTTTGGTGAGCAAATTAACGAACTACTGAATAAGAAAAATTCTTCGTTGAAGAATAATCAATTTGTAATAGAAAAATCAGTCGCTAGTAATCGAATGATCAAAGCTTTAGTGCAAACCGATCGGTTATTTTGGCAATCAAGTCATCGTTCTGCAATTACCCTAACCGCTAGAAACAAGAGTTTTTGGAGAGACAATGTTGCAGAAAATCTCAAAGAAATCACCCGCAATTATTATCTTGATTTAAAACATAACTCCATCATCGAAGTGTTCGAAAAAGCAGCTAGAAAAAGTAAATTACTTTTTCCGGAGTTAATGAATAAACGAAAGTTTGAAGTTCAGCCGGTGCTAAAAATAACCAGCACAGAGGTTAGCATGCCATGGAGAAAAGAAAAGGTCGAGCAGTTCGATGTTGCAAAGCTTTCTTTTTTGGTCAATGGAAATCAATTCTCACTTAAGAGTTTGTTACCGCTTATTCTAGAAAGGGAGGCGCGCAGAGAATTCAGCGAGACGCTGGCGAGTTATCTATTACAGATAGAAAATTTAGCGGTGTTAGAGTCCGGCTATAACATACCCATTATTGAACAATTTCACTTTGGTGACAGAGAGTTCGACTCGCATTTGAGTCACATGTTACCAATATTAAATGGGCTTTATCAACTCGGCTGGAAAATTGAAATAGAAAAGAGCTTTCGTCTAAACCGAATATTTACCAATGAATGGTATATTGATTTGCGTCAAGGAACCGATGTTCCTAGCAAAAAACAGGGAATTAGAAAAAAGGAGGTTCGCTATGCCAACGAAGATTCTGGTGTAGAGCCTACTCAACTTAGTTTACTGGGCGAGGTAGACTCTGTATTGGTTGACTCCAGCAACAAAGCCGAATTTGACTGGTTTGAGCTGGAAGTAGGAGTGAAAATACAGGGGAAATCAATTAATTTAATGCCCTATATCGTTTCCTTAATTCAAAGAGATGAGTTGGATTTTTCAAACCCTGAAGATAGCGATACGGTACAAATCAAACTAGCGTCCGGCGAAACCTTATCTTTAGAGAGCGAGAGAGTACACGCTATTTTTTCTTCCTTCATCGAGCTCAACAATGAGAAAAGTTTAAGTGAAGAAGATCGATTAAGATTACCAAGTAACCAATTCGGACGTCTCGTTCCTTTGCTGGATTTCGAAAAACAATTAAAAAAACAATCTATAAAGAAGAACAAAACAAATCAGGCAGATGCTTACGGGCTTACTTGGGAAAATGGCAAGAAACTAGCTAGAAAAGCTAAACGTCTTTCCAGTGATTCGAAAATTTCGATGGTGGATGTTCCAAGAGAACTTAGAGGGGAGTTAAGGGACTACCAACAATCTGGTCTAAATTGGCTTCAATTTATAAGAAAACATCAGCTAGGTGGGATCTTAGCCGATGATATGGGTTTGGGTAAGACTATTCAGACCATCGCTCATATTTTAGTGGAAAAGAAAGCAGGGCGTTTGAAGGCTCCTTGTCTTGTAGTCGCGCCCACTAGCCTGCTTTCTAACTGGCAACAGGAAACGCATAAATTTGCCCCTAGCCTCAATTTTTTGAAATTATCGGGAGGTAAGCGAGGGGATTTGTATCCAAAAATCGCCTCCATGGATGTTGTTGTAACAAGTTACGGATTAGTTTTAAGGGATATCAACAAGTTAAGGCGAACTCGTTTTCATTTATTGATCCTTGATGAAGCTCAGGTAATTAAGAATACCCGTAGCAAAATTACAGCCGCAGTAAATGATCTTAGATCGAACGGCAGACTTTGTTTAACCGGAACGCCAATGGAAAATCACCTCGGAGAACTTTGGTCATTATTCCAGTTTTTAATGCCTAGTTTCCTGGGTAGTGAATACCAATTTAATCAGCTTTACCGGTATCCCATTGAAAAAAACCAAGACTATCTAAGACAGACCTTATTGGCTAAACGAGTTGCTCCTTTGATGTTGAGACGGACTAAAAATGAGGTTGCAACTGAATTACCAAGTAAGACCGAAATAGTGACTTTAATCGAGCTTGAAGAATCGCAAGCTGACCTTTATGAGACCATAAGAGTGTCTATGATGGAACAGGTAACTAAGGCAATGACACAGGAAACTCAAAACCGGAACCAATTTTTAATTGGTAATGCGTTATTAAAGCTACGTCAGGTTTGTTGTCATTCTTCGTTAATCAAGTTGGAATCTGCCAGAAAAATAAAGTCTTCGGCAAAAGTATCTTGGCTAAGATCTCGGCTTCCAACAATGGTAGAACAAGGCCGAAGGATTTTACTTTTCTCATCATTTACTAGCATGTTGGATATTCTTGCGGAAGAATTAGTAGACCTTTCGATTCCTTTTTTGATGCTAACTGGTAAAAGTAAGCATAGAGGAAAGATGGTGGAGCTTTTTCAAAATAGTGATGTACCGGTATTTCTAATCAGTTTAAAAGCGGGCGGAGTGGGTTTGAATTTAACCGCGGCTGATACTGTCATTCACTATGATCCTTGGTGGAATCCTGCCGCTGAGCAACAAGCGAATGATCGAGCGTATCGGATAGGGCAAGATAAACCGGTGTTTGTCTATAAGCTAATAACTAAAGGAACAGTTGAGGAAAAAATTCAGCAAATGCAGCAACAAAAAAATCAATTGGCGCAAGGTTTGTACAACCAAGAGGGGATCGATACCTTAAACTTGGCTAGTGACGACTGGCAAGCTTTGTTTCAGCCGATAGAGGGTTTTTAGTTACCGATTTACTTGTTGGGATCACTAAGCGACCACTGACCAAATATCGATAGGGCGTATTGGATTTAGTCGCGACGAATGGATAGCAAGTTACTAGGGTCAAACGTGTATCATTTGTATCGATAATAGGCTGGTTGGTTCTACTATCAACGATTTCAATTTGATCGACTTCAAAACGAAGCGTTTTTGCGGTTAAGTGCTCAATCAGAATAATATCACCGACTATTAGCTCGCCTAATCGTTCAAAATGAGTATCACGATGTGCGGCAATAAAGCTATTTCCCTTCTCGCCCGGATAGAGTTTAGTGGTTAATAGCCCTGGTCCAAAAGCTAGGCTCTCCCCGCTGGCATCTTTTAGTACCAAACTGAGAGAACTAATTTTGGGGATAGCCATCTTGAATACTGGCCAAGTATCTGCCCAAGGCCAGGGTGTGATATTTGCTTTTCCGCTATCTACTTTCTGGTCAAGTTGATTGCTAAAATCCTTGAGCAAATTTTTACTCTTCTCCCAGGCAGTCTGCATTAAATATTGAGCCAGTTCAGCCTTGGCTTCAAAGTAGCCAATGCGCAGTAGGCCGAGCGCTGAAAGTGTAAGTCCTATGACAATCAGAGCTAGAATGATTTTTTTCATCATACAAACCTGCGATAGACGAGTAACAAACTGAGGCTAGCTAGCAACAGAATTAATGTTGTTCGAAACTCAAGATCCAAATCTAAGCTTGTTGCAGCAAAGTTCAACGGCGAAGCAGAGGTTGCACGTTTGTATCCTTTGGGATTTGCATTACGAAGGATCTCCTTTTGTAATTGCTCAGTAGTTCTACTGGGCGTCTTGTCAACAGCGACTAAGCTGGTAAAGCGGCTCACCAAGTGGTGTTCTAACGCAGTGTCAATGATCTGTTGTTTCTGTTGCTCGTCAACTTGACCATGAAAAGCCGCGTTCATTATTGAAGCAATTTTTTCTCGTGCCCAAAGAACAGCAACTCCTGATTGCGGTTGTTGATTATCTAATGGGAAATGGCTCTGCCATAGAGTATCGCCAAGCTTGCCAGATAGTTCAAGCTGGCCTTCAAGTCGAGAGACTTTAGATTTTAACCAAAGTGGTTGTCCATCATAAAGATCAGGAATACGTTTTGGCCAGGTTTCCTCAGAAAGATTATCAGGCCATTTAATATTAATGTGAGTGAGTTGGGGACGACTAATCTGTTTAAAAAGCTTTTGTATTTTCTGCTGTGCTTCATTAACGTCGGCTATGTAAGTGAAAGTGCCGCGACCAAATCGTGCGGCTTTTTTCATAAAAAATGCATTGGGTGCGCTGCCTATGCCTACTGTGTAAAGTCGACTATCCCCAAGCTTGAAATCGATAAGCTCAAACAGCTCTGCTTCGTCGGAAACGGCGCCATCGGTGAGAAAAATGATTTGCCTAAGGGCCTGATTATCGTTGCTAGCGTCAAGAGACATTTCTAGCGCAGAAAACATTTCTGTACCGCCCTCCGCATCTAAATTTGCTACATAGTTTGTGGCGATCTGTATATTATGGTGATCCGCCGCAAGCGATACCCCAAATAGCTTTTCGGAAGTGGAGTTGAACTGAATGATGTTAAATCGATCATCTTTCGATAAGGTTGAAAGTCCGAAGATAAGCGCGTTTTTTGCTTGTTTCAT
>Ga0256847_1000829_pt1 | contig 17558 bp, 17 predicted proteins | sample TeddybearmetaG_FD_189099 | JGI IMG/M metagenome (GOLD analysis project Ga0256847, IMG submission 189099) | Hydrothermal vent microbial communities from East Pacific Rise, Pacific Ocean - Teddybear | ecosystem: Environmental > Aquatic > Marine > Hydrothermal vents | place: Pacific Ocean: East... | reverse complement strand
TAATTATCAATAAGGGTGAACACCAATATATTCAAGAACGTTTAAATGCTCACCGTATTCCAAAAGAACAAGTAGAACTCAGAACAGCAGAATATAGTGAAGTGCCACAATTAATGTCTGAGATGGACGTTAACATTCTTTTTGTTAAATCTGTTTTTTCTACATTAGCTACTGCTCCCACTAAGTTCGGAGAATTTCTAGCTTGTGGTATTCCTTGTTTGAGTAATCAAGGAGCTGGAGATATGGAAAAAATTTTGGTTGACGAAGCTGTGGGTGTAGTTGTAAATGAATTTTCTATAACAGAGTTGGAACAAGCGGTATTAAAATTGCTGGAGTTAGTAAAAGAAGCTCAAATACAACAACGTTGTATTTCTGTTGCATATAAATATTTTTCTTTAGAAAAGGGAGTGAAAAAATATGATGATATTTATCACTATATTATACCTGCGGTTAGTTAATTTTTTAGGGATTAAAAATAAGACCAAATATAATAATTTGGTTATGAATTGTATTTTTGCTAATGTTTATTTCTTTCAAATTTTCAAAACTGATAAAAAATGAACGAACCCCAAGATTATAGACAAGGTTTAATAAAATTAACAAAGGATCACAAATGATAATATCAAAAAATATTCAGCAGAAATTATTATGTCCTTCTAGGAAGAGCAAACTTAAGAAAAATGACAAATATTTAGAAAGTGTAATTGATTCAAGTATTCGTTACCCAATTATTGATGGTATTCCTATTTTGATTGTCAATGAAAAAAGCATTTTTTCAATTGAAGATTTTATTAATAAAAGAAACACAACATTTGATTTGAATCCAAATACAAGTAATAAATTTATCAGAAAATTAATACCAGACATTGGTGTAAATATAAAAGCAAAAGAGAATTATGATAAAATTGCCACTATGTTGCCAACTAACTCAAAAATATTAGTTATTGGTGGTAGCGTAAAAGGTGAAGGTATGGATTCAATATATAATAATGAATCATTTGAGATTATTGGATCTGATGTTTCATTTGGGAAATATACTAAAATAATTTGTGATGTTCATGATATACCATTTGAAGACAATACATTTGATTGTGTAATTATTCAGGCTGTTCTAGAACATGTTTTAGATCCACAACGAAGTGTTAGTGAAGTACATAGGGTGTTAAAACCTTTTGGAATAGTATATGCTGAGACTCCATTCATGCAACAAGTTCACATGAAACAACATGATTTTACTAGATTTACTCATTTAGGGCATCGTTGGCTATTTAAGAATTTTGAGGAAATAATGAGTGCTCCTTGTTGTGGTCCAGGCATGGCTATGGCATGGTCATATACTTATTTTCTTAGGAGTTTTACTTCATCACAAGCAATTGGTCGCTTATTAACTTTATTTGCGTACATGACATCTTTCTTTTTTAAATACTTTGATTATTACTTGATCGACAAACCGGGTTCATATGATGCGGCATCAGGATATTACTTTTTAGGCAGGAAGAGTGAGAATACCCTTCTTGACAAAGAATTGATTAAACAGTTCAAAGGTCTAAAATAAGTTTGTTATGATTGATTATACTATCATAACAAAATCAAAATCTCACACTGCTAAAACTATAGTAGATGGGTGATAATATGAAAGTTAAAGAAAATATTTTAAATATTAGAATATTTGGTTTAAGTATATTTATAGCCGGATTATTAACATTGCTTGGATTAGAATGGTATCTAAGAACTTCTACGACACCTAGTTTAACTCCGGGCTATAAAAGAAGTCATTTTGAAAGAATATATGAATTAGTTCCTAATTATGAGGGAAAAACATATGAAGCGGTTCTTAAATTTAACTCTTTAGGAATACGAGATTATGAAAAACCAATATTAAAAGATGCCTATCGCATAGCAATATTCGGTGATTCTATCACTTTTGGACAAGGAGTTGAGCTGAAAAATACTTTTGCTAAAATATTAGAACAACAACTTAATGAGTATTATAAAACCAAGCCCCAAATACAAGTATTTAATTTTGGAGTTCCTAGTTATAATACTATTTATGAGTATCTCTATCTAAAAGATTCTTATCAAAAATATAAACCAAACTTAGTTATTCTTCAATATACTGCTGAAGACGATTCAATTTCATCTCATAAAAATCAATATCAATTCATATCTTTTATAAAAGATATAGCGCAACAATTTTATATTTACCAGTTTTTTGTTTCTAACATATATTCGCTTATGGATTCTAGTACAGCTCATAAAAGTAGTAATATATATAGTAATGATAATGAAGGTTGGCTGGAAACACAAAAAACTTTTAAAGATATAAAACAATTCGCGAAGGAAAATAATTTTCAATTATTATTTGCTCTATATGTAAACAAGCTTAAAGATCCGATTGTAAAAAAAATCAAGCAAGCTGTTAAAAATGCTGAGATTGAAAATGTAGTGTTAATTGATGATTTTTTTCATGAAGTTAAGGGTCAAGAACAACTTTTATGGTTAAAATCGGATGATAATCACTTTAGCAAACTGGCTCATCAATTAACAGCAAAAGGAATTTATCAATACCTAATAGATCAGGAGATAATAAATCATGGAAAAAAGATCAATTCTATTTCTGACTAGGTATGATCGCAAAGCTGCAAGTAGCCGATATCGCTTTCTACAGTATATTCCCTATTTAGAAAAAGAAGGTTTTAGTTGCGTAATATCACCGCTATTTGATGATTCTTATCTGAATAAATTTGTTAATTTGCAAAGAATTACAAAATTTGAAATTTTTAAATACTTAATTAGTAGAATACTAGTACTATTTACCGCGCATAGGTTTAAGTTAGTGGTATTGGAAAAAGAGCTAATACCTTATGCACCAGCATTATTAGAACGTATCTTAAATATAATTGGAATACCTTATATCGTTGATTATGATGATGCTATATTTCATCAATATGATTGTCATCCCAATCCTATTGTTAGAACAATACTCAAGAAAAAGATTGCCGTTGTAATGCGTAATGCACGACTCGTAATTGCCGGTAATCCTTATCTAGCGAACTATGCACAGCAAGCTGGGGCGAAAGAAGTGGAAGTAATTCCAACAGTTATTGATATAACTAAATATCCACAAGACAGAATCATTAAAAAACATAAAGTTTTTACAATTGTATGGATTGGTTCACCAACCACATATCAAAATGTAGAAACTATTATGCCTATACTAGCTCAAATCAGTGCTGATCATCATAATAAAGTTTTACTTATTGGTGCTGGTGACAGAAAGATTAATGAAGCAGGTATAAAAGTACAGCCTTGGTCTGAAACTACTGAAATAGCAGATTTGCAAGCTGCTCATGTTGGTATTATGCCGTTATCTGATAACCCTTGGACTCGTGGTAAATGTGGCTTCAAGTTAATTCAATATATGGCTTGTAGTTTGCCTGTAATTGCATCACCAGTGGGTGTCAATACTGACATTGTTGAACATGGTAAAAATGGTTATTTAGCATCAACTAATGATGAATGGATCAAATACTTAAATTTGCTACATCAAAATTTAGGTAAAGGTAAAAATATGGGTATTTATGGTCGAAATAAGGTAGAAACTAATTATTGTCTTCAGGTTACGGCACCACGCATTGTAGAGTTATTTCTACAAATAATGAAAAATTAAAATTATGGTAGATGGTTATTTCGTTGGCTTACTTTGGTCTTTTGTATTAGGTGCAAGCATTCTTTTATGGCCTGTGTCCTCTCAACATAAATCAGCATTATTGCTAGTATGGTTGGCTAAAATTTTTACTTCCTTGGGTGTAATGCTGGTTTTTGAAATTCATTATGAGGGTGCCGTAGATGGAGTTGTATATTACTATAAATCAACTACAGACAGTTTTTCATGGGAAAATTTTATGTTTGGTGAAGGTACTACCAATATTATTAATTTTGCAATATTGTATCAAATGATATTTCCTGATTCCTACCATGCTATGAAAATTACTGTTTCTATGGTCGGAATGATAGGAGTTTATATATTTTACCGGGCATCTATTTTATATTTAGAACAGGATGATATTAGGATATTTTATGCCTTGGCTTTGTATCCAACTATATTGTTCTGGACATCTCTTATTGCAAAAGATTCTTTCGTTCTATTAGGAGTTGCATTCTATGCTTATGGTGTAGTTGGTTGGCATAAGTTTGGTCAAACACGTTATTTATTATGGGGAGCATTCGGAGTATGGTTTGCTTCATTCATGCGACTTTGGTATGGTCCGATATTAGTAGCACCTTTAATCATATTTTTTCTAAATAAAAAAAGTGGTTGGATGTCAAAAATAATATTTGCTGTGATAGTAGTATTTAGTTTATTCATTTTATCAAGCATATTTAGTGAAAGGTTAAAAATAGAAAACACTGAAGACCTTATGAAGCAAACAAATAATATATCGCAAAGCTTTGTACAGGGTGGTTCTGGGCAGGCAGTTGAGACTGTAAGTTCGCCTGCTCAGATGATAGCATTGATGCCATTCGGTCTGTTTACAGCATTATTTCGACCATTACCGGGAGAAATTTTAAATGCTTTTGGTTTAATAGCTGGATTTGAAAATTTATTTTTATTATGGTTATTGTATAGTGCTATGAAGAATATACAAATAAAAGATATTACAGAACCAGTAATTTTATGGGCTATTGCACTAATAATAATATGGGGTTCAATCTATGGATTTGCATCCATGGGAAATCTTGGATCAGCAGTGCGTTATAGGGTACCTATATTACCATTATTGGTAGCATTATTGCTTTATCTTTATTTTAAATCTAGTTATCAAATTTCTAAAGTTAAGTTTAAGGGTTCAAAATTTTTAAAAAATAAAAAATTAATATTCAAAATAAAAGTGTAGAAAATCATGAAAAAATTAAAAAATATCTTAATGAATATAAGTTTAATATTCTTATCATTAGGGTTTTGTTTTGTTGCATTAGAATTTGGATTTAGGTTAGCTGGTTATGAAGCTATCTATGATGTTTATTCTAAACCTTCTCTTTTTTGGAGATCTGATCCTCTTTTAGGTTGGTCACATGAGCCAAATTCGGAAGATGTTTATATTGGACCTCGCCCTTGGCCCGTGGAGTTTTCTACTAAAATTAAGATTAATTCTCTAGGATTACGGAATCCAGAAATTACCGAAAAACCAAAGGATGGAATACGTATTCTTTTCACTGGTGATTCCAGAGTAGCGGCTCTTGAAGTGAAGTACGAGCAAACATTTGTTGCATTATTAGAGGATTTATTGACTAAGCAATTAGGTATTCCAGTGCAAGTTATAAATGCAGGGGTACGAGGTTATGGAACTGATCAAAGTTATTTATATTATAAAGAACGAGGATATAAATTAAAGCCAGATTTAGTTGTTCATTTACATACTGGTAATGATCCCCTTAATAATATTACTTTACATAGAATGCGTCGTCCATTTGGTAAACCTGTTTTTCGACCTAATGCTGATGGTAAATTAGAATTAGCTGGTTATCCAACTCCACATTATAAATTATGTTCAGAGTATGAGCTTGATGATAATTTTGAAGTAGTTCGACTTGATAGTCCCTTTAGAACAGCAGTATGTAATTTGCAAATTCAAGCAACAGATCATTCAGCTTTATTCACATATGTAATTTTGAAATTAACTCAACACCGTGAATTACTTTGGAAATTTTATCTAGCAGGAAGTCCAAAAGGAATTATGATACCTGATGATGGAAGCCAAGCCCGTTATCAGCTCACTACACAATTACTTAGACAGTTTGCTAAAACTGTGAAAGAAAATGATATTAAATTTGTTTTTATGAGTGATGGTGATCATCAATTAGCTAACTTGGATCGCGAGGCTTTGAAAAAAGATCAAGTCAGTCTGATTGAAATAGATAGTTTGGTCAAAGAAGGAGAAAAGCTGAATGGATTTATACTTTTTCAAAATGATGGTCATTGGACTCCATTAGGGCATCAGAGATTGGCGGCATTTCTTGTTCCAAAATTAGTAGATATTATTAAGAGTAAATAAATGTGTGGTTTAACAGGTTTTCTTGGCACAGAAGTAAATAATGCTGCTGATACTCTTATAAAAATGGCAACCAGCCTTCAACATCGTGGTCCTGATGATCAGGATATTTGGCTAGATAATGATGTTGGGCTTGCTCATCGACGCTTGTCGATTCTTGATTTGTCTCCTGATGGAAGACAGCCTATGTTGTCGAATTCAGGGCGTTATATTATTGTTTATAATGGCGAAGTTTATAATTTTAAAGACATTCGTTCCCAGTTATCAGGTATTGCATGGCGTGGGCATTCAGATACGGAAGTTATATTAGCGGCTATTGAGACTTGGGGGTTGGAAGCAGCACTCAAACAATTCGTTGGCATGTTTGCCTTAGCTTTATGGGATAGGCAAACGCGAACTTTGCATTTGGTTCGAGATAGGCTTGGAATTAAACCGCTTTATTATGGTTGGTCTGGCAAAACATTTTTATTTGGTTCAGAGTTAAAAGCATTACGTGCTTTTCCGAGTTTTAAAGGGCAAGTTAATCGCGATGCGTTAGCACTGTTTTTAAAACATAATTATGTGCCTACGCCATATTCTATATATAAGAACGTCTATAAATTACCACAAGGGCATATTCTGAGTATCAGTGCTGATAGCAAGCCAAATCATTTACCAGAACCTAAAGCTTATTGGTCTGCAAAACATGTCATAGAAACTGCTAATACTTTTAGTGGTAGTTCACAAGAGGCAATAGAGCAATTGGAGTCTTTGCTTAAAGATGCTATTAGGTTGCGTATGGTGGCTGATGTGCCTTTAGGTGCTTTTTTATCAGGTGGTATTGATTCTTCAACGGTGGTTGCATTAATGCAGAGTCTTAGTTCTCAGCCAATTCGTACTTTTTCTATTGGTTTTCAGCAAGATGCTTATAATGAGGCTAAATATGCTAAGGCTGTTGCAGAGCATTTGAATACAAATCATACTGAATTGTATGTTAGTGGTAAAGAGGCTATGGCGGTAATTCCTCAATTACCTAGTTTTTATGATGAACCGTTTGCTGATCCTTCTCAAATTCCAACTTATTTAGTCTCTAAATTAGCTAGATCAGATGTGACAATAGCATTATCTGGTGATGGTGGTGATGAGTTGTTTGCTGGTTATACTCGTTATCTTTGGGCTAGTAAGATTTGGAATAATATGAATAGTGTTCCGCGCAGCTTGCGAGAAGTAGTGGCTCAGATTCTTCAGTCAGTTCCTCCTCATTTATGGGATAGTATTTTTAAGCTTTTACCAAGTAAATTTCAACAAACTTTGCCAAGCGATAAAATACGTAAGTTGGCAGATATTTTGCCATTAAATACAGCGGATGATATATATCGACATTTGACATCAGATTGGAAACAGTCTATTGTGCTTGGTGCTGAGATACCTCCGTATGCGCTGAATGATAAAACTATTGTTGATAGCTTTCCTAATTTTACTGAACGTATGATGTATTTAGATTTGATTACTTATTTGCCAGATGAGGTGCTTGCTAAGGTGGATCGTGCCACTATGGCTACTAGTCTTGAAGCTAGGGTTCCTTTATTGGATCATCGAGTAGTAGAATTTGCATGGCAATTGCCTTTGTCATTGAAACTGCATGATGGTCAAGGAAAATATCCATTGCGGCAAATATTGTATAAATATGTACCAAAAGAATTAATTGAACGTCCAAAAATGGGTTTTGGTGTTCCAATTGATGATTGGCTGCGCGGTGATTTACGCGATTGGGCTGGAGATTTGTTAAATTCCGAACGTTTAAAACGCGAAGGGTTTTTTGATGTTTCAGCGATTCAAGAAAAATGGCAAGAACATAGTTCTGGTAAAAGAAATTGGCAAAATCATCTTTGGAGTGTTCTGATGTTTGAGACGTGGTTGGAAGCTAATCATGTGTAAAAAAGATTATGGTGCTTTAGTTATTTCACTGGATTTTGAACTTCTCTGGGGAATGCGAGAAAAAAGTTCTGGAAATTATCGGCAAAACTTATTAGGTGCGAGAAGAGTTATACCACAAATTCTAACTATGTTTGAAGAATTTGGAATTGCTGCTACGTGGGCTACAGTTGGCTTTTTATTTGCTAAATCTAAATCTGAATTAGAAAGTTTTTTTCCAAAAGTTAAACCTACATACGATGATCCAAGTTTGTTTTCTTATCTGGAATTGGTAGGTAATAATGAGCAAGACGATCCATTTCATTATGCTTCAAGTCTAATTCAAGCCATCCAAAATACAGCACGTCAAGAAATAGCTACTCATACATTTTCACATTATTATTGTTTAGAACCCGGGCAGACTAAAGCGGCATTTGCAGCTGATTTACAAAGTGCCATTTCAATTGCTAATAACAAGTTAAATTCGATAGTATTTCCACGCAATCAACATAATCCTGAATATGAAGATATATTGTTAGCGGCAGGAATCAAATGTTATCGAGGTAATCAGTCAGCATGGATGTATCAATTTTCTAAAAGAAGTGACAATACTAAGCTGATGCGTGCAGCAAGATTTATAGATACTTATCTACCTATCACTGGTTCACAAACTATTAGTTGGGATAGTGTGTTTCAACAAAATGGTCTTTGTAATGTGCCTGCTAGTTGGTTTTTAAGACCCTATTCACCGCGTTTGAAATTATTAGAAAGTTTGCGTATTAGAAGAATAACACAGAGTATTAGGCAAGCGGCGATTCAGAAAAAAATTATTCATTTATGGTGGCATCCTCATAATTTTGGAATTTATAGAGAAGAAAATCTTGCAGTTTTGAGAACAATATTGAGTGAGTTTGCGTTTTGTCAGCAAAATTATGGTATGCAATCTATGTCTATGGTAGAAGTAGCTTATGAAGGAACAGAAAATGGAATTAAAAATAATAACAAATGAAGATGAATTTAGAAATCTTTCTAAAGAATGGGATGAATTATGTAACCAGGTAAAACCTTTTGTTTTTCAATACCATTATTGGCTTTGGACATGGTGGCAAACGGAAGGAAAACAAGAAGGGGAACAACTTTACATTGTCACGGGGCGTATTGATGGTAAATTAATTTTAATATTGCCTTTAGTAACACATTCTTTTAGCGGCATAAAAATTTTAAAGTGGTTAGCAGAGGAACCTTCTGATTATTGTGATATCATTATTGATAAAAATATAGAACCAGAACAATATATTAAACAAGCATGGCAGTTGATCAAGAAACATAGTAAGACTGATGTTATTCAATTTACTAGATTAAGAGAAGATTCAGTATTTTATAAGGTATTAGGAGAAGAATTAGCCAGTATTTATGATACTGTCGCGCCTTATGTTAATTGCAGCGCTGAAAACAATTGGGAAAATTATTATAAATCAAAGATAAAGGGAGGTTTAAGACGGGATCAGGGCAGAAAACGGAGACGCTTAGCTGAACATGGAAAAGTTGAGTTTAAAGTGTATGAAAATAGCGTTCCACTGCAAGAAGATTTAATTAAATATGTGTTAGAAAAAAAATATAGTCAATATACGGGTAAAGGTGTTCCAAAAAATATGCGAAGTAACTTTTATCAAGAATTTGCAAAATTAGCACATCAACATGGTCATTTACATTTAAGCAGCTTGAAAGTTGGAGATAAAATCTTAGCAGTTCATTTTGGAGTTTGTGATTCAGATAGAATGTATTGGTATATTCCGGTGTTTGAGGAAGATTGGTATAAGTATTCACCGGGGCGTATTTTATTGGAAGAGCTTATCAAACTGAGTTTTACACAAAAGCTGAAGTATTTTGATTTTCTGTTTGGAGATGAGAGATATAAATCAGATTGGTCTCATGGTGAAATGAAAATTTATAAATGTATCATTCCAAAATCGCTCAAGGGTTATGGATATATGTGGTGGAAAAATAGCCTGAGACCAAGATTAAGAAGTTTATATCTTGCTACACCATCTTTTGTAAAAAAAATTACCATTGGAGTTCTTAAAAAATGATAGTTTTATTAGGTTCTCAAGGTCAATCTACAAAAATAATTTACCATGCTTTAAAAAAAGAATTTTCAGATTTGCCAGTTATATTAGAAGCAAAAGAGTCACGTATAAACATAATTAAGCGACGAATTAGTAGGCTTGGGTTTATTACTGTATTTGGTGAAGTGCTGTTTATGGCAATAGTATTACCATTTCTACGATGGAATGGTGGTAATAAACGCATTGAAGAAATTAAAAAAGAGTATGCGCTTGATGATTCAGCGATTAACTCTGACCAGTTAATTAAAGTATCATCAGTGAATTCCGATGAGGCAAGGCAAGCACTTCAAGAATTAAATCCTCAGCTAGTTATAGTTAGTGGCACACATATAATTGGGAAAAATACTCTTGCTTGTGTGGAAGCAAATTTTATAAATATACATACTGGAATTACTCCAGCATTTAGAGGTTTGCATGGTGCTTATTGGGCATTAGTTGAGGGGAGAGCAGATTTAGTTGGAACGACTGTACATTTTGTAGATAAAGGCATTGATACCGGAAACATTATTGCACAAGCGACATTTAAAGTTTCTAAAAAAGATTCCTTTGTTACTCATTCATATCTTCATGTTGCTGTTGCTATACCAATTTTAATCAATGCTATACGAGGTATCTTAACTAATAGCCTAGAAGCACAAAGTATTTCTTCAAATGCCGCTTCTAAACTTTGGTCACATCCTACACTGTGGGGTTATATTGGAAGGTGGTTTTTAAAAGGAGTTAAGTGATGGCAAAAATTCTACAAATTTGTAATACAGATTTTTATTTAACTAAGTTTCTTTCTCCGCTAATTTTAGCCTTGGTGCGTGAAGGGCATCATGTTGAGTGTCTATGTGAAGGTAGTAATGTTCCTGATTTTGGAGGAGATGTGATAGTTCATGAAATGAAATTTCCTAAATCTGCTTCTCCTCTTGAATTTTTGCATTCTATTTCTGAAATGCGCAAGTTGCTGCGAGAGAAACAATATACTTGTGTCAATAGTCATAATCGTAATACAAGTATTGTTGGACGTATAGCATCATGGCAAGAAAAGGTGCCAGTAAAGATTTATACCGTTCATGGTGCTTATTTTCATGAAGATCAGTCTCCGTTGCAACGTTTTGCTAGTATTATGCTAGAACGTTTGCTTGCGAAAATTACTGATTTTACATTAAGTCAAAGTCATGAGGATAGCTTATTACTAATGGAACGAGCTGGTGTTAAAGCAGAGCTAGTTAAAACTATTGGTAATGGAATTGATACCTCGCGGTTTAAACCAAATAATCAACGCGATAAAATTTATCGTGTAGGAGCCACAGGGCGTTTGGTTAAGGGTAAAGGCTTTATGGATCTGATTAATGGATTTGCCCAATTGCACCAAAAACACCCTAATTCAGAATTGCTTCTGATTGGTGGAAATATTAAAAATGATATTGTACCTTTCCAGCAGCATCTTTTGGCGCGTATTAAGGAATTAAAGTTGGAGGATGCTGTTGTTGTCACTGGTATGGTTGATAATGTTGAGGATTATTTAGCGACTTGTGATGTGTTTGTATTGCCTTCTTATCGAGAGGGGATGCCGCGAGCCTTGTTAGAAGCTATGTCTATGGGAATCCCAGCGATTACTACTAATATTCGTGGTTGCCGGGAAATAGTGATTGAAGGTGAAAATGGTTATATTTATACGCCTCATGATGTTAATGCTTTGGCTCAATTATTGAACCATACATATAAACAAACAGTTGAAGAAAGAAAATTTTTTGCGGAAAATGCGCGTTCTCACATAGCTCATAATTTTGATGAAAAATATTATGTTAATAGGCAAGTATATTATATAAATAACTTATTGCAGCTATAAAACTGCTAGTTGAAACTCAGACATAATACCCCAATAACGGGCATTATGTCCAAAAAATATAAACCACATGAATTTGCCAGCAAAGTAGGCGTTTCAACCAAAACATTAAGAAGATGGGATGCGTGTGGTAAGTTGATTGCTAAACGTACAATATCAAATCATCGTTATTATGATGAAACAGATCTACATAAATTATTTAACAAAACTAAAGAAGAAAATAGAAAAACTATTGTTTATTGCCGTGTGTCAAGCGCAGGACAAAAGGATGATTTAAAATCTCAAGTAGAAGCAATGGAAATATTTTGTTTAGCATCAGGCGTAGCTGTTGATGAATGGATACAAGAAATAGGCGGCGGAATGAACTTCAAACGTAAAAAGTTTTTGTCAGTTATGTCTCGTATTCAAAATGGATAAATTAAAAAGTTACTAATAGCACATAAAGATAGACTATGTAGATTTGGTTTTGATTATTTTGAATGGATGGCACAAGAAAACCATTGTGAGATTGTTATTGTCAATCAAGAATCATTAAGCCCAGAACAAGAGATGGTAGAAGACTTGATGGCAATTATTCATACTTTTTCTTGTCGTTTATATGGTTTAAGAAAATATAAAAAGAATATAAAACAAGCAATTATTAATGAAAGCCACAAGAACGATTTATAGCAAAAACTTAAATCAAAGTAAATACAAACAATTAGAAGAACAAGCTAAACGCTTAGGTAAAATTCGTTCTGAAGTTTGGCATACTTACGGTTCAATTAATGGTGTTTCTATTAAAAGTGATAGAATAATCCGTGATGCTTGGCTTAATAAAAAACGTAAATTTAATGTATCTGCTAATGCTTGGAAAGAAACTTTAAGGGATAGCTTTGCTAACATTAAAGCTAATCGTGCAGCAGCCAAGGAAAAAGTACGCAAAGTCATTTATAAACAAATAAATAAAGAAAATAAAAAAATAAAATTATATAAATTACTTAAATCAGATCAATGGAGTAGCGATAATTATCTAAGACGTAAGATGCGTAAATATTGGAAACACGGACGTAATCACACATATAATCAAATAGTTGTACGTTCTGATAGTTATACTACTTTTCAATTAGGTGGACACGCTTGGATAAAAATACCAAGCTTGCAAAAAGCTAAGCGTATAGCTATACCCCTAAACACTAATATTGAGCCAAGTGGTACATTAAGATTGATTTTGATTGATGGGATAGTTGAAGTTCATTACACAATAGATATACCTTTCGAGGCAAATGTTTTTGAAAAAAACTTTTGCCTCGAAACCAGAAAATGTGGAACTGCCACTGTTGGAATAGATAAAGGTTATACTGAAGTTTTTGTAGATTCTGATGGTAAAGAATATGGAAAAGGTTTAGGTAAAATATTAACTAAAAAATCTGACAAGTTAAAGCAAAAATATCAAAATAGAAATAAATTAAGAGCAATTTGTAATAAAAAACCACACAAGAAACAAAACATCATTCTTAATAACTTAGGTAGAAAAAAGTTAAATAGGCAAAATCGTAAAACTAAATCTCAAATAAAAGATATTATTTATCAAGCAACACATCAATTGGTTGATAAGAGTGAAATTATTGCAGCAGAAGATTTAACATCTACAATCGCTTCAAAAAGATTGGGAAAAAATGTTACCAGAAGGCTATCCGCTTGGACAAAAGGCGTGATAGCAAATGCTTTAGACACAGTTTCTCGCCGAAGAGGTTCTTCGGTCGTTGTTGTCAATAGTGCGTACACTTCGCAGGTGGATAGCCGTTATGGAGTCCTTTTAGGAAAACGTAATGGAGATTCATTTTACTGTTTCGACGGGGTGGTGTTACAAGCTGATGAAAACGCTGCGCGAAACGTTTTAGCAAGACTTCACGATCAGGAGATAGATCGTTGGACACCTTATCAAAAGGTAAAATCCATCTTGCTAAAACGGACTGAGCGACATCGGTTGGGACTGCTCAACCAGGACTCTAGTTGTACCCCTTTGGGGTCTTCAACAGAGAGCTAATTACCTAATGGGCAATGTTGTCCACGTTTTTAGGAACAGTCAGGTAAACATATTTATCGCTTTTAGTTTTTTGGATTGAGCCTAATTAAAGAGAAATTAATTTTTATGAAAATTGCCATTTTTACTCAAAATGAGAGACTTTATCTCCCTATTCCAATAGGTACTGTTGTAGAAAAAATGCATGAAGATATCTCCTTTATTGCATTGTCACCACCTATGTCCACCCATGGTGGAAATCTCAAAGGTTTTTTGAAACATATTCCTATATTTGGAATTAGAGGAATCTTTATAATGTGTTATAGAGTAGTTTGGAGCCACTTAGCTGAAAAAATTGGTTTACATTCTACTAGTAGAAAATATTGGTCAATGAAGGATATTGCAAATAAAAATAATATACCTATAATATTTGTAGATAAGGTAAATTCACAAGAAATGCATGATGTCATTGATAAACATCCATCAGATTTGCTGGTATCAGTTTCTTGTCCTCAAATTTTGGGTAAAAAGCTATTTTCTAGGTTTAAGTATGGAGCCATAAATGTTCACTCAGCACCTTTACCAAAGTACCGGGGTTTGATGCCGGGTTTTTGGATATTATATAATGGTGAAAAAGAGACTGCCGTGACGGTACATGAGATAGCTAGTAAAATCGATAATGGTGATATATTGTTTCAAAAACAGATTAAGATTGCTTCTAATGAAACTTGGGATAGTTTAATTTTCAAAACCAAAACTGCTGCTGGTATAGCTTTAATAAAAGCCATTGAACAAATTAAATTTGGAAATGTTGTTAAACAACTAAATTTGGATACAGATGCAAGTTATTTTAGTTTTCCAACCGCTCAAGATGCATCTGAATTTCGAGCACGTGGTAAAAAAATGTTTTAGGCTATAAAATAAATTACAATTATTTAGTAACTATCAGTGTATAAATTATGATCACTCATTTATTAAGTATTGATTTGGAGGATTGGTTTCATGTACTTGATAATGATGCTACCAGTTCTCCGAATCAATGGGAAAAATTTCCTAGTAGGGTAGAAAAATCTACTGAACGTCTGTTAGCTTTATTTGATAAACATGATGTGAAAGTGACTTTTTTTGTGCTGGGCTGGATAGCTAAAAAGTTTCCAAACTTGGTGCAAAAAATTGCGGATAATGGTCACGAAATTGGCTGCCATTCGCAAAATCATCCATTGATTTATTTAATGAGCCGTAAGGAATTTGAAGATGATCTTTATAATTCTTTAAGTCTTTTAAGAAATATATCTGGGCAAGCTGTTACTATGTATCGCGCTCCGGGATTTTCTATTACTAAAGAATGTTTATGGGCTTTTGATATTTTGGTTAAGCATGGTATTAAGGTAGATTCTTCAGTATTTCCTGCAAGCCGAGCGCATGGTGGCTTGGCTGGATTTCCAATAGAGCCTTTTATTATAGAAACATCTAAAGGTAGCTTAAAAGAACTGCCTATTAGTACTTTTGGTTTTGCTGGAAAGCGAGTGGCATTTAGTGGTGGAGGCTATTTTCGCTTATTCCCAATATTTGTTCATTCATATTTTGCTAAAAATGCTACGAAGCCAATCATTATGTATTTACATCCAAGAGAAATAGATCCTTCACAACCACGTCTATCTCTTCCTTTAATGCGCTATATAAAAACTTACATTAACTTAAACTCTACTTATAATAAGTTAGATTACTTGTTGGATCATTTTTCTTATGGTTCAGTGAGTGAAGTAGTTTCAAAAGTTAATTGGCTAGAAACCAAAGTTATCCATTCTTAATCCTTCCTTATTTCCCTATCTTGGAATACTTCCTGCTTAATTCACTTTAAAAAAATAAGTGTTTTTATATTAAAAATACTCACTAAAAAAGAGTTAAAACATAAAGTTAGGATTGTTATCTTTTTTTAATCTGGTAATAATCATGGCTAATTTAACAAATTTTATCATTGCTTTTTTAATTACAGCAATTCTTTTATATGAATTACAACCTTTAGCAGTACGTATTCGTCTAGTTGATTCTCCTAATGAACGTAAATTTCATCAGGGTGAAATACCACTTATCGGTGGTATTTCAATGTTTTTTGGTTTTATATTGGCATTATTTTCTTTAAAACAGGTTATTGGTTTAGAGCCGTTGATCGCAAGTGCCGCGATTTTAATGATCGTTGGTATTTTAGATGATATTCATAATTTATCCGTTTCTATACGGTTTCTTGCACAAGTAGTTGCTGCCTTGTTTATGGTTTTTGGTGGCGATATTCTTTTACAGAATTTGGGAGCTATTGGTTTACAAGGTTCTGAGATTGAGTTAGGTTATTTTACGGCTTTAATATTTACTGTGTTGGCTGTTATTATGGCTATTAATGCTCTTAATATGTGTGATGGTATTAATGGTTTGGCTGGCGGTTTAACTTTAATTACTTTGTCTGCTTTGGCTTTTATTGCATGGAATGCTAATTTATTACATTCTATGAATGTTTTGTTTATATTAATTGCTACTATAGTTGCTTTTCTTAGGTTTAATCTTCGCGCTTTGGTGTTTATGGGTGATGCGGGTAGTATGTTTTTAGGTGTGGTTGTAGTGTGGTTTTTAATCAGTTTCTCTCAAGGGGAACAACGCGCTATGACAGCGGCAACTGCTTTGTGGATTTTTGCATTGCCACTACTTGATACTGGTAGTATGACTATACGCCGATTACTTAAGGGTCATTCTCCTTTTAAACCTGATCGTGGGCATCTGCATCATTTGTTGTTAGATGCAGGTTTTAGTGGTATTCAAACTCTGTTTATTATATTATCATTGGCAGTTAGTTTGGCTGTAGCTGGTATTGTTGGTTTATATTTTGAAGTTGCTGAAGTCATTATGTTTTGGGGATTTATAACTTTATTTTTTGTTTATTTTTTCTTGGTTTCATGGGTTTCAGTAAAGCCTAAATTGGTCTAATTTGTGTTTTGTAATCGCTTGTCTTAGGTTTTGTTTCAATGTCTTATAATAATCAGATTGGAAAAATATAATATGATAAAAAATATCATAGGTAAATTTTTGTTGGTGCTAAGTAGTATGATTTTTGCCATATTGATAGTAGAAATGCTATTGCGGCACTTAGATATATCGTATCCAATTTTTTATCAAGTTGATGAAAAAATTGGTTGGGATCATATTCCCAGTGTTCAAGGTTGGTTTCGAGATGAAGGTCAAGCTTATATTAAAATCAATAAGGATGGTTTAAGGGATAGAGAACATCAAATTCTAAAACCGCCTAATACATTGAGAATAGCAGTGTTGGGTGATTCCTTTACTCAAGCATTTCAGGTTCCAATGGAAAAAAGCTTTTCGGCAATATTGGAGCGTAAGTTAGGAAAATGTAATGCTTTGGGAGGAAAAAAAGTAGAAGTAATTAATTTTGGTGTATCTTCCTATGGCACTGCCCAAGAATTGCTGATGCTACGTAATAAGGTTTGGAAATATAAACCTGATATAGTTGTCTTGGCATTTTTAACTGGAAATGATTTACGTAATAATTCGCGTGCTGTGGAAAATGATGTTCCTTCAATGCGTCCTTATTTTGTACATAATAATAGTGGTAAATTACTATTGGATAATAGTTTTCTTAG
>Ga0256847_1000828_pt1 | contig 17580 bp, 17 predicted proteins | sample TeddybearmetaG_FD_189099 | JGI IMG/M metagenome (GOLD analysis project Ga0256847, IMG submission 189099) | Hydrothermal vent microbial communities from East Pacific Rise, Pacific Ocean - Teddybear | ecosystem: Environmental > Aquatic > Marine > Hydrothermal vents | place: Pacific Ocean: East... | reverse complement strand
GCGTCAAAAAACATCAATATCTAATAGAACAGAAGGTGCGTTCTTCAATTTTACCAGCATGTTAGCTAAAGTATCGGACAGGTGGCGATTGCAAGTGGCTGTTGTAGCTATTGTATTGAGCACCGTTAGCGCAGTAGGGATTGGTTATCTGTCTGTTGATAACAGGTTTATCGATTATTTCAAATCAGATACTGAAATTTATCAAGGGATGAAGGTAATTGATACTGAATTAGGTGGGACTACGCCGCTTGAAATAATAGTAGAGCGCGGCGCGATAGAAGCGGATTTTGCGTTCATTGAAGAAGAAGATGAAGATGATGAGTTTGAGGATGAGTTCGAGGACGAAGAATTTGAACAATCAGAAGAATTTGCAGAAGTAGCGCCGGCAGAATCTCCTCGTTTATGGATGACGTCATTTGGCATCGAAAAACTGCATAAAATACAGAATTTCTTGTCTGATATTGAAGTCACAGGCAAAGTTTTATCGTTAGCCGCGGGTCTACAAATCGTCGAGCAGATTAACGGAAATAAGCGATTAGATGATTTTGAGTTATCACTTTTGGAGAAAAAGATCCCGGCTGATTTACGAGAGCAAGTTCTATCGCCATTTTACGATCGAGAAAATGATGAAGTTCGATTTTTGATCCGAGTTAAAGAGACTGATCCTAACCTCAATAGAAACAAGCTACTCGCTGACATTAGTACCTTTATGAAAGAAGAAATGAAAATATCAGAGGAGCATTTTCATTTTACCGGCATGTTGATCTTATACAACAACATGTTAGAGAGTTTATTTAAGTCTCAGATTTTGACTCTAGGGGTAGTCTTTGGAATAATATTGTTGATGTTTATCGTTTTGTTCAAGTCATGGAAGTTAGCGATTATTGGAATGTTTCCCAATTTAATTGGTGCATTTTTTGTACTGGGCTTGATGGGTTGGTCTGGAATTCCGCTCGATATGATGACTATCACGATTGCGGCTATTAGTATCGGCATCGCAGTCGATAATACTATCCATTACGTCCATCGTTTTAAGGCTGAGTACAAACGATTGGGAGATTATACCAAAGCGATGTATGCTTGCCACGAAACGATTGCCAAGGCGATGTATTTTACATCCATTACAATTATCGCGGGGTTTTCGGTATTGATTTTATCGAACTTTATGCCGTCGATTTACTTCGGCTTGTTTACCAGTTTGGCGATGCTTGTGGCATTGATAGCTAATTTGACTTTGTTGCCGGTAATGTTGTTGCTTTTGAAGCCATTGAAGAATTAAAGCCTGTTCTTTATTAGTGCTCAAACCCGGTTCAAAATACACGATTTATTCAAATGATGACGGCACAACTATGTTAAAATCATGCTTTAAAGCAAAACTCCTACAAAAACCTGATCAAATATTGGAGAAAGACGCTTTGTGCGTCTTAATTTGGCGTTAACTTTAATAAGGAGCATATGCTAGTGGATGAAAAAATTAGAGTAGTGGTTGATTACATTAACCAAGTAAAAACACGCTGTACGTTCAATGCTACGGCTAAAGCGTTAGGCATTACACCTCAAGCACTGAAAAAACAGCTAGGTGAGCCACGCCCAGAAATTTCCTGGTTTGTTAGCCCAACATCAGGCGAGCCTTTGCGCTACACGGACAGCCAGAAACATCCTGAGCTGTATCGCACTGCGCGCATTATCACATCGGCAAGCGTTTTAGAACGTAATCTTGAATTGTAAAAAAAGTTAACAATACTGCGTCATGCTGCTTCCCGTTGAAACTAACTAGAAGGTCATGGAATTCTTAGCGGAACAAGTTGTTGATTGCCCCTACTGTGGAGAGACTATTGAAGTGCTGATAGATCAGCAGGAAGCAGGGCATCAGTATATTGAAGATTGTCAGGTATGTTGCAAGCCTATTATTTTTGGCGTCGCTGTAGATTCAAGAGGTCATTTATCTGTGTCGGTACGCGATGAAAATGAAACTTACTAGTCCAGCATATGCCTCGTAAAGTAATTTATGGTCGGCGCGGCGTCGCGCTGCACTAAGAGCAGGTCCTTTTAGGGAATGCGATGGTTGAGGTCAGTTAGGAGTATAAATTAGACAAATGATCTAGTTTAATGATTGTTCGCGGCGAGACGCGCGCTCCCAATACTCCTAAATAACCCCAGCTCGGGATAAGAACAACCATCCAGCATCAGTATTTTAGCGGCTCTCTGCGTTAAGATTACTTTCAATAGCTAGCTATTAATGCGAAATCTTGCCTTGATAACCACTAAAATACTAATACTGGCTACTCTTATCCCGAGCTAAGGTTAACTAGGACTTTCAGCCCACTGATGTCGCAATAAGCCTAATTTTTTCCACTATTGCTTTTAATCCGTTGCTTCTAATGGGACTTAGTTGTTCTTCCATCTTTGGAATTTCTTTTCCAAGATCGACCATGCAACGGTAGCGATCTTCCCAACTATTGAAAACCCCCATCGTTTCTATAATATCCAGATGGTTGGTCTTTCCCATATTAAATGAACATTCCGGTTTCAAGTTTTGCATCGTCGCTCATCATATCCCGACTCCAACGCGGATCATAGATAATTTCAGCATTAACGGATTTGACGTTAGGCACTTTATTGATTCGATTTATTCGTCTTAGACTTATAAATTATTTCTACCGATAGCCATGCATATCTGCTGATAATGCAAGCGGTTTAAGGCATACTAACTCCGTTTTCGTGAGACATATGAAATTGAAAGTAAAGTGACTTTTTACTGAGGAATAATTTACGATGATAAATTTGAAAAAAAAGCTATCTCTGTTACGACGAAGTAGAAGGACTGAAGGAAAAATAGAGCAATATCTGGACAAAGTTACGATCAGTCAGTTACTTTTTAATAAATTATGGGATAACTTCTTTGAGCACGGTCCAAGGGGGGAGGTGACTTTAAAGACACTTGAAAAATTATCTGACAATGAAAGTGAGGCGGATGGTTTACGAAGAACAATTGAAGCGCTACTTTTTGAAAAAACGCTGATTCCAGATTTACGATCAGATGTCATGACACTATTGGAGTATCTAGAAGACATTCTCGATTTACACGAAGCGATTGGTTTTCACATAAAAATAGAGCAACCCAGACTGACTAAAGATTACAAACCACTTTTGGATATATTGCTAGAAAAGGTAACTTTGTCCATCGATCATATGGTTTTGTGTGTAAGAAGTTTTTTCAATGATTTAGAGCGTGTGCATGAATACAATCAGAAAACCATATTTTTTGAGTCGGAAGCTGATGAAGCTTGTACCAATCTAAAAATGAAACTCTTTGACTCGAGCATGCCACTAGAAGAAAAGGTTCAAATTCGCTATTTTATTGACAAAATAGATCAGCTAGCAAACCGAGCAGAAGATACCGTTGATCGAATAGCAATCTATACTCTGAAACGTGCCTTATAGTTGGAGAAATTATGGAACTTACTACCTTAATTTTCCTCTCTAGCGGCCTGTTTTTAGGGTGGTCACTAGGGGCGAATGATGCAGCCAATGTGTTTGGAACTGCGGTTGCCACTAAAATGGTTAGATTTAGAACCGCTGCTATCATTTGTTCAATTATGGTCATTATTGGTGCTGTGGTCAGTGGCTCAGGTGCGTCTCATACTCTTGGAAAGCTAGGCAGTATCTCGGCACTTGGCGGAGCATTTACGGTCACATTATCGGCGGCTCTAACCGTTTACTGGATGACAAAAGCGTCGCTACCGGTGTCTACAAGTCAGGCCATTGTAGGTGCAATTATAGGTTTTAACTTGTTTTCAAATACTGAGACGGATCCATCGGTACTGACTAAGATTGTTAGTACATGGATATTATGCCCTTTATTATCTGCGATGGTGGCGGTTATTCTTTATCGGATGGTTAACTTCGTTTTAGGTCATGCTAAGTTAGGTTTGTTTCAACTGGATAGGTATACTCGCGTAGCATTAATCATGGCAGGTGGCTTTGGCTCCTACAGTTTAGGCGCAAATAACATTGCTAATGTTATGGGTGTTTTTGTACCTCAATCACCTTTTACAAGTTTTGACATTTTTGACTATACCTTTAATAGTACGGCACAACTGTTTATGTTAGGTGGTATTGCTATTGGAGTGGGTGTATTTACTTATTCTAAAAAGGTAATGTTAACGGTCGGTGATGGTTTGTTAACGTTAACCCCGGTATTGGCATGGGTCGTAGTTATGGCACATTCAATCGTGCTGTTTTTGTTCTCTTCTGTATCAATTAAACTCTGGTTAGAATCCAACGGTTTATGGTCATTGCCACTAGTTCCTGTTTCCTCTTCCCAAGCGGTGATTGGAGCGGTGATTGGTATTGGTTTATATCGAAAGACAAGAATTCAATGGAGAATAGTTGCTAGAATTGTTTCTGGTTGGGTTGCGACGCCGATTATTTCAACCGTACTTTGTGTTTTTGCGCTGTTTGTAGTAAAAAATGTTTTCCAACAACAAGTTGTTTAAATTTTAGTTGATTAAAAAACATGATCAAGCGTTTGCAATTAAGCGTATTTTTTCCACCATTGCTTTTAATCCGTTGCCTCTAGTGGGACTTAGATGTTTGACCAAATCTAATTTTGTGAAATAGTCTTGGATATCAAAAGAAAGGATCTCATCGGCAGTTTTGTGGTTATAGGCTGCCATTACTATTGCAAGTAAACCTTTGACGATTAATGCGTCACTGTCTACTTGAAAGTCAAATTTGCCATTCACTATTTTGTGAATGATCCAAACTTGGCTTTGGCAGCCAGGGACTATTTTATCCTCTGTTCTTAATTGTTCTTCCATGTTTGGAATTTCTTTTCCAAGATCGATCATGTAGCGATAGCGATCTTCCCAGCTATCGAAAAAACTCATCGTTTCTATAATATCGAGACAGTTGTTCGTTCCCATCTTAAAAGAACATGCCGGTTTCAAGTTTTGCTTCGTCGCTCATCATATCCCGACTCCAAGGTGGATCAAAGATAAGTTCAACATTAACAGATTTGACGTTAGGCACTTTACTGGTTCGATACTGGACATCGCCCACCAGTACTGGTCCCATTCCGCAGCCTGGGGCTGTTAAAGTCATATTAATATCGATTGTTTTATTCGTTTGATTGATCGCAACGTCGTAAATCAAACCCAAATCAACTAAGTTAACAGGTATTTCAGGATCGTAAATGCTTTTTAAGGCCTGCCATACTTGATCTTCAGAAATGTTATCATCATCCGGTGTGGTAAAGTTTAACCGCTCAGCTTTTAGACCTAAAGCTCCTGCATCTGTACCGTCGACTCTTGCCATATTGCCGTTAACTGCAACAGTATAATTCCCACCTAGATCCTGGGTAATGGTGACAAAAGTATCTTTAGGGATAATTATTTTCGTACCAGCCGGTACTAAACGGGCAGGACAGTCCTCTAATGCGACAACCATTTTACGATTAACACTCATTACTGTTGCTCCACGCTGAAGCTTTCACCACAACCGCAGCTGGCAGTCGCGTTAGGGTTGCTAAACGCTAGTCGATAATTGACGCCCTCTTTAATGTAGTCGACTTTGGTTCCTCTTATTAAAGGCAAAACTTTTTCGCTGACATATAAAGTGAGAGTCTTATTCAATTTGAAATTAAGTGTTTTTTGATCAATCTCGAAGGCGAGCTCTAATAGATATTTAAAACCAGAACAGCCGGCTTCCCTGACGTTAAAGAGTATTCCTTTGGCAGATTGCTGTTGCACTTGAGTTGCTAAATGCTCAATGGCGCTATCGGTAAATTCTACCGGTAGAGTTTTCGCTGGATTGTATTTTTCGACGCTCATTTACTTCTCATTTTTAAGTCGCTGGTTGGAGAAAATCAAACCAGCATGGATTTTGCTTTAACTAACGCTTGGTATAAGCGATCAATTTCTTCTTTAGTATTATAAAAACTTAATGACGCGCGGATTGTGCCAGTTATTCCAAGGGCCTCCATTAAAGGCATTGTACAATGGTGACCGGTTCGTACAGCGATCCCTTGTTGGTCGAGCATCATTCCAATATCTTGGCTATGACAGTGATCAATATTAAAACTGATCACGGATGCTCTGTCTGCATTTTTAGCGACAATATTCATTCCTTCAAGCTCGTTCAATTTATCGGTTGCGTAATCTCTTAACTCATTCTCGTATTTCAAAATTGCATTTCTATTTAAATTGTTTAAGTAGTTGATCGCGGCGTCCAAACCGATTGCTCCCGCTACATTTGGTGTCCCTGCTTCAAATTTATAGGGTAGTTGATTAAAGGTTGTTTTTTTAAAACTAACTTTTTCGATCATTTCACCACCAGCTTGCCATGGCGGCATTGCGTTTAGAAGTTCTTTTTTACCGTAAAGTACACCAATACCCATTGGAGCAAACATTTTATGGCCGGAAAACGCGTAAAAATCGCAATCAAGTTCAGTCACATCAATCTCAATATGCGGCATTGCCTGAGCGCCGTCGATTAAGATCACTGCGCCGACTTTGTGAGCAGATTGTATAATTTCTTTTATCGGATTAATCACACCGAGAGCATTTGAGATATGCCCGATGGCAACTAATTTCGTTTTGTTACTGAGTAATGATTGATAATGTTCAATATCTATCTCTTGATTTTTTGTCAGCGAAATCACTTTTAAAGAAGCATTGTTTTGCTCGCAAAGTAATTGCCAAGGCACTATATTGGAATGATGTTCTAGGGTTGAAATGATAATTTCATCACCGGCATTGATATTTACTCGCCCCCACGTTTGGGCGACTAGATTAATAGCTTCAGTGGTTCCACGGGTCCAAATAATTTCTTCTCGATGTTTCGCCCCAATAAACTCTTGAACTAGAGAGCGAGCGTTCTCAAATTCATGAGTCGCTTTATCACTTAAATAATGTGCGCCTCGATGAACATTGGAGTTAGTGGTTTGGTAATAGTGCCCAATTGCGTCGATAACCTGTTGCGGTTTTTGAGAGGTAGCACCATTATCGAAATAGACGAGTTCACTACCGTTCACTTGTTGCGATAAAATCGGAAAGTCTTTTCTTATCGTTGTTACATCAAATATCGAATTTTCAGTAGTGTTCATAAGCATTGTCGGAAAAAATAGTTATCAGCAAGTGAGGCTGTTAGCGGTTACTTTTGCTGGTTAAGGCATCAAGTACAACGGTGCTAACGGACGATTTAATTTCATCATTATCAATTTTCTCAAGCAATTCGTTAATGAAACCATGACTAAGCATTCTTCTAGCATCTTCCGTTTTTATTCCACGCGTTTGCATATAATAAATTGCTTGTTCATCAATTTTGGCTACCGTTGCCCCGTGCGCACAAACTACATCATCTGCGTATATTTCTAACTCGGGTTTAGTATTTACTTCGGCTGTGTTAGTTAATAAAAGATTCTTATTATTTAATTGAGCATCAGATTTTTGTGCATATTTAAAGATATGTATCTTACCGTTGAATGTTGCTTTCGCAGAGTCGGCAATGATGCCTCTGAAAATTTCCCGGCTATTACAGTTGGCGACTTGGTGTTCAATATTAGTATGATAGTCGACACAATCCTCTCCGGAAGGTAGATATATCCCGGTTAATTGTGATTTAGAATGTTCACCTTGATGGAATATATCTATATCGGTTTTGTTTAATAAACTGCCTTTTGAAAAATAGAAGCCTTTGTAATTCGAATTTTTAGCGAGGCGTGTCACTGAACGGCTCACCTGTCTAATGCTTGAAGATTCTAGATTCAAGCGATGGTGATTACATTGACTATTTTGCGCGAGACTTATGATGGTCTGTTGCAACATTAGATCACAAGTATGATCCACTGAATTGGTATGATCATCTCTAAATTGTTCGATTATTTGACAGTGGCTGTTCTCACCGCAATAAATAATAACTTGATTACACCTGACAGTCGCACAATCTGTCGAACAAGAATCGTGAATGATGTTTATAGGTTTTTCAATTGTGGAGCCGGAGGCAATTTCAACTAACAATCCATTCGAAGCCAATGCGCTATTTAAATTAACCAATAAGTTTTTGTTTTGTTGGCATGACTCAAGATTTTCTAATATCAAACGTCGCTGCACATCGTTGGCTTCACTGAAAGGTGTGATCGATAGATCATCAAGGGCATCAGTATTTAGTGAATAATCACCGCTTGCCAGTCTTATCTCTATGCTATTTTCGACTAGTGAGTCAATATTCGACTGCTCTTGCTTTTGATTCAGATCATCCAGTAGATACTCAGACTGGGATAAAAAATACATATCATTGTATTTCCAGTGTTCTGTTTTTCGTGTGGGTAGCACGGAATTTGAATATTGATCAAAAGCACTCAGGCGAATACGGCTTAGCCAAGAATTCTGGTTCTTGTCTTTGATAAACGTTCGCAGTGTTGGATCTGACGCTTGTTTGTTGTCAGTTTGAAACGAAATATTCATTTTTGATCTTACCTTTACACCTGTGCCTTAAACGTCGACGCTTTTAAATCGAACCCTTTTCAATCCAACCGTAGCCTTTTTGCTCGAGTTCATGGGCGAGTTCCTTACCGCCTGATTTAACAATTTTTCCATCGAACAAAACATGAACTTTATCCGGCACAATGTAATCGAGCAAACGCTGATAATGAGTAACAATGATAAAAGAGCGATTTGGATCACGACAAGCATTTACCCCATCGGCAACAACTTGTAGCGCATCAATGTCTAATCCAGAATCTGTCTCGTCCAAAATACACAGTGATGGCTCAAGCAACATCATTTGCATGATTTCATTTCGTTTTTTTTCACCACCAGAAAACCCTTCGTTAACGCCGCGTTTTAAAAAACTTGGATCCAAATCAACCGCGTTACATTTTTCGCGCGCCAGCTTCATAAAAGAGACGGTATCAAGAGGCTCTTTATTTTGGTAATCACGCACCGTGTCAACGCTAGCTTTTAAAAATTCCATATTAGAGACGCCTGGAATTTCAACCGGATATTGGAATGCCAAAAACAAGCCTTTTTTGGCGCGTTCGTCGGCATCTAACGACAAAAGATCTTCACCATTTAATGTTGCACTTCCTCCGCTAACGTCGTAGCCTTCTCTGCCGGAAAGAACATAACCAAGCGTGCTTTTACCAGAACCATTAGGACCCATAATTGCATGAACTTCACCGGGCTTAACCTCGAGTGACAAACCTTTGAGGATGGTTTTATCTTCTACTTTGGCAATTAGGTTTTCAACTTTTAACATGTTTTATTTCTCTAGAAAATAGATTTCAGGCAGTTGCAAAATGATCTGTATTCATTTTTTATCTGCTAATAATAGTCTTTGTTAGCCTACGGCTCCCTCGAGACTCACTTCTAATAACTTACCTGCCTCAACCGCGAACTCCATGGGCAATTGCTTAAACACTTCTTTGCAAAAACCGTTGACAATCATTGAGACTGCTTTTTCGGCGTCAATGCCTCTTTGCAAACATAAAAACAATTGGTCTTCACTGACTTTTGATGTGGTTGCTTCATGTTCAATAATTGCATTGGGATGTTTACTTTCAATATAGGGAAAGGTGTGTGCGGAACATTGATCGCCAATCAACAACGAATCGCATTGGGTGAAATTTCTTGCTCCGTCAGCTCGAGGCCCCATTCGAACTAACCCTCGATAGCAATTTGAACTTTTGCTAGCGGATATTCCCTTCGAGATAATGGTCGACTTAGTATTCTTACCCAAATGGATCATTTTTGTGCCAGTGTCTGCCTGTTGGTAATTTCTTGTTAAGGCGACTGAATAAAATTCACCTATGCTATTATCGCCGCGTAAAATAACGGATGGATACTTCCAAGTAATGGCAGAGCCTGTTTCTACTTGCGTCCAGGAAATTTTTGCGTTCTTGTGGCAGACGCCTCTTTTGGTGACAAAATTATAAATTCCGCCAACACCATTTTCGTCGCCTGGGTACCAATTTTGCACAGTCGAGTATTTTATCTCGGCATCATCCATACAGACCAATTCTACTACAGCTGCGTGCAATTGATTCTCGTCGCGCATCGGCGCGGTACATCCCTCAAGATAACTTACATGGCTACCTTCATCGGCAATAATCAAGGTTCGCTCAAACTGACCGGTATTAGCTTCGTTAATTCTAAAGTAGGTGGAAAGCTCCATTGGACAGCGAACACCTTTAGGAATATAAACAAATGATCCATCACTAAACACGGCACAATTTAGGGTCGCAAAATAATTGTCTTTTTGCGGTACCACAGAACCGAGATATTTTTTAATCAGTTCAGGATACTTATGCACGGCTTCAGAGATGGGACAAAAAATCACACCAGCTTCTGCCAATTTTTCTTTAAAGGTGGTAACGATTGAAACAGAATCAAAAACAATATCGACGGCGACTCCTGCTAGCGCTGCTTGCTCGTGCAAAGGAATGCCGAGTTTGTTGTAAGTTGCTATCAGTTCCGGATCAACTTCATCGAGACTCTTGGGTGCGTCATCCATACTTTTTGGTGCGGAGTAAAAAGAGACCTGGTCTAAATCAATTTTGGGATATTTAAGATGGGCCCAATCTGGCTCTTCGATGGTTTTCCATAATTCAAATGCTTTAAGACGCCAGTCTAGTAACCACTGAGGTTCCTTTTTTTTCGCAGAAATAAATCGAACAACATCTTCGCTTAAACCTGGGGCAATGGTTTCTGAGTCTACCTGCGTGACAAAGCCAGCCTCATATTCTGCGTTTACATAGTCGTCTATAACATCTGACATGGTATTTTCTCTTAGATTTAAGTTAATCTAGTGTTGTCTTGTTCGGTTTGGTCTGTTCTGGTATTAAGCCTGTTGTTTCAGGAATGACTTGCAATAGGGATATTAATCTCAGAGTTTTCTATCGACGACTCTCTATTACTTTGATTTTGCCTAATGCGTTGTTCAGCATTCTGTTGTATTAATTCATCGATACTGATGTTATCAAGAAAATCATTAATCCTATCGCTCAGATCAACCCAAAGATTATGCGTCAAACACTGTCTTCCATCATGACAGTTTGCCCGACCATCACAGCGAGACAATTGTACTGTTTCGTTAACCGCGTTAATAATATGTGCGACGCTGATATCTTCTTTACTGGCATTCAATAAATAGCCACCGCCAGGACCTCGTACACTCTTAACAATATTTTGTTTTCTTAGTTTAGAGAACAGCTGCTCTAAGTATGAAAGAGAGATAGATTGACGCTCAGATATCTCATTAAGATTAACCGGTTTATCCGTGCAATTAAGAGCCAAATCAAGCACCGCGGTAACCGCATAACGACCTTTAGTGGTAAGACGCATATTAGTATCTAACTCTTATGTTGCTTGCTATCAGAGGTATATTTTCTAATAACCTAGTAAAAGAGTCAAGTATTATTTGGTGATCGGATTGAAGATTATTTGAACTCGTTTTAGATTAACGTTTTTGGTTGATGATTCTAAGAATTTCTTTAAACGCCTTAGGGTTGGCGGCAACAATAGAACCCTTTTGTTCGTAGTTGGGATTTCCCTGCATATCAGCAACCAGCCCGCCAGATTCTTCTACCAGCAAAACGCCGGCAGCAGTATCCCATGGGCTTAGACCATATTCCCAAAAGCCATCAAACCGACCTGCTGCAACATAAGCGAGATCAAGCGCTGCCGATCCTGCTCTTCGCATATCAGAGCAGTGGGGGAACAACCTTGCGAAAACATCTAAATATTCAGTAAGCTTCTGCTCATCTCGAAAAGGAAAGCCTGTCGCCAGTAGACTGTGTTCTAGTCCTTTAGTATTGCTGACTCTCATCTTTTTGCTATCAACTTGTGCACCCCTGCCTTTTACCGCGGTAAATAACTCTTGTTTACTCGGATCGTACACAACCCCAATTTGTGTTTTACCTTTGTGTTTACAGGCAATTGATATCGCCCAGTGAGGAATTTTACGAATGAAATTAGTAGTGCCATCAATTGGATCAATCACCCATTGATAATCACTTTCGCCGCTCTCGCCGCTTTCTTCAGCTAAAAAGCTATGCTCTGGATAAGAGTTAAGAATAGTTTCAATAATTAGCTGTTCAGCCGCTTGGTCAACGTTGGTTACATAATCGTGTTGGGATTTGCTGCTTATAGAACTAATGTGGTTAGCTTCGCGGATCACAAAGTCACCAGCTTTTCGTGCAGCTCTTACGGCTATAGTTAATAATGCTTGCATAGTAAATTACCTGTCAGCTTGGGCTCTCTCAGCGTTAACTGGATAGGCTAAAAATCGTAGCTGCAAATTGTTTAAAAGGGGTATAGAGCACTTGCAATTTTATTGTTTGTTGCCAATTTGGTAAAAGTCGCGTGGCACAAGGTCTAATCGGGCGCAAGTATACCTGAAATAGGTGCTGAGTAAACATTTTGTGGAACCTTCAAGCCGAATTAATGTCATATCGGAACTGATCTCTTGAGTTGTTTGCCTGTGGCAAGTAAACTAGCGCCGTTATTGATTTTGAACCGGAGTTTTTGTGAGTTTATTTAGACTAAGTTTGGTTATTTCGCTGTTACTGCTGCTGTCCAGTTGTGGCTACATTTATGGCGATGATGGATTGATCAAGAGTCAAAAATACGACTATCTACAAGCTCGGCAAACAAAACCATTAAAATTGCCGGCAGATCTGACTCACAAGAGCAAGGCTGACTACACGGTGGTTCCTAATATCGGTGCAAAGGGCGAAAAAGCCATTTATGGTAGAGCTTTGATCCAAGAGGCACCCATTCAGTTGCTGGCTGTGTTGGATAATACTCGAGTTGATAGAAAATCTGATGTGCCGACCGTTTTTGTTTCCGATCGTCTCGATTTTATTTGGCAGACGGCTAAGTTTTTTTTAGCAGAGCGATCCATTAAAGCCGCGGTGATAGATGAACACGAAAAAGTTATTATTAGTGGCTGGATGCCAATAGAAGAGGGTGGTATATGGTTGGGTTTAGACGGTAGTGAAGAGCCCGATCTTATTCGAGCAAAATATAAAATCAGTGTAACTTCTGGTGATATAAAAGGTGAACATCGCTTATCTGTTGAACGTACCGCAAGTCAGGTTAGACTGGATGACGATGAACAATGGCAAGATAAACGTATCACTTGGCAAGAATCAGCCGATATGATGAATTTGATCTTGAGTTACTACGATACCAGAATCCGAGTACAACAAGCCAAGCGACAGCTTAAAGTAATGGCGGGATTCAAAGTAGAATTAGGCCAGGATTCTGAAGGCAATGCAGCCTTAATTACCGCCGCTAAAGAAAACCTCGTTTGGCAAAAAATACCAAAAGTTATCCGAGAACTGGGGATGAAAGTCATCGATAGAGATCGCAGACAAAAAACCTTCTTCCTAGAGTATGAGCAGCAAGAACCTGGTTTTTTTGCTGACTTGTTTGATGACGAGGTATCCAGCTTGCCGATTGAAACGGGCGCTTATCAATTAGTGGTTTCTGAAGTTGGCGAACAGCGAGTCTTGACTTTAAAAGACGGTGAAGGTATCGCTCTACCTACTGATATCGTAGTCAAACTATTTCCTGATCTAAGTAGATTGTTCGGAGATAGACGCTAAAGTAGGCAATAGAACATTGTCCGATTTTAACAACCATCCAGTCCGCTTTTGTTCCTTAGGCTCAGGTAGCAAGGGAAATGCTACCTTACTGTCTTTCAAAAATACTTTGTTATTGATCGATTGTGGTTTTAGTCAACGAGAAACTCTTAAGCGTTTAAACGCAAAAGGCATTTCGGCCGAACAAATAACCGCCATATTGGTAACCCATGAGCATAGCGATCATATTTCAGGCGTGGCAGGGCTGGCGAACAAATATTCAATCCCGGTGTGGTTAACTAAAGGTACTAGCCTGAGTGACAAAGCTAATTTTACCAGTGTTACAAAGCACTTAAATAATCACGATTCATTGTTAATCGGTGATATCGATATTACCCCAGTTGCGGTTCCTCATGATTCTAGAGAAGCGACTCAATTTACTTTTCAAATGGGCGAGGTAAAACTTGGACTGCTCACCGATGTCGGTCACATCACACCGCACATAATCGATAAATATTCTAACTGTCATGTTTTATTATTAGAATTTAACTATGATCAACAGATGTTAATCGGCAGTAGATACCCATACAAGTTAAAGCAAAGGGTCTCAGGGAGTTTGGGGCATTTGTCGAATGAACAATCGATAGAATTTCTAGAAAAAGTGAACACAGCCGATTGTCAGATTTTAGTTGCTATGCACAAAAGTGAACAGAATAATTCTACGGAAATAATTTTAAACGCGCTTGCGAAAATCAAGAAAAGTGAGAATTTTAAGTTATCTGTTGCTGAGCAAGCTTCTGGCTTTGAGTGGATTGAGATCTAGCCGACTGTTCTGATTGCAGAATTGAACCAAGTTCAAGTTACTCACTGAATTGGAAGGACAGGGGCAACTCTACGGTAAATTCTTCCAAATTTAGTTCTTCCGGTATTTTTGGAAAAGGGCCAGTGCGACGAAGCATCTTTAAAACGCCTCTATCTAAAACTCTAGATCCCGATCGTTGCAGAATTTGTTGGTCAATTACTTCACCTTCCTTGTCAATGGTTATCCGAACCACCAATTTTCCCTGAATACCTTCTCTGTGCGCTTTTTGGGGGTATCTTTGCTTTGCTCGAACAAGTGCAAATAGCTCTTTGGTGTAGGAGCCGGATATAAGATCTAAATCTAGTGCTTCAGGTGACTCTAGTTTGGCAAACTTCTCTGCAGTAACTTCGTCTTGTACTGGCGCTGTTTGATTAGCTTGCGGGATGGCTGTTTTGTTTTCAGTAGGTTTATTGTCAGAAACAAGCTTGGATTCTGAGTCGGACTCGCTAGTTGCTGCGTCTTCAAGGGTTTGTTCGGAAACTTGCGGCGTATCTTTTTCAGTGTTCACTCTATCTTGATCGACTGATTTTTGTAACGTCTCGGTTATTTCTTGCTTTTCAAGAGCTGGGACTGTTGGCAAGGAATCCAGTAATATATTGGGCGAATTGACCGCAACAAGAGCCGGTGCAAGATTTGGGAGCGATAGGCTGGATTTAGTCGACTCTGATTTTTCCGCTAGATCAGCTGGGCTCGCTTTCTTTTGAGCCGTATTATTAATCGTTTTCCGTGCAAGCTCAGTCGGGGATTTCGCTATTGTTGGGGTTTTAGCTAGCTTAGTTTTTGTTTCAGGTTCGGCAACGATTTTATCCGCATCAAAGCGACCGACCTCAGGTTGAAGAGCATTATATTTTGCGATCAGTTCATCATTTAAATAATCTGTATTGTTGCCATTTATGCCAGTCTTAAAGGATTCACTTGGAGGGATACTGCCAAACCAAATATTAAGTAATATTGGGTAAAACCCAGGTTTCTCGACGGTCAGAAAAAGTGTGTTATTTAGATATATTTGGGTGCCCTTATCGGCTAAATAGTCAATTTTAACTTCGTCACCCGATAGCAGGGAGCGCTTGAATAGCTTGGTGAATTGGACTATTTCCTTGGTGTAGGGTCGCCACTGATCCTTTGAATTGTTCATTGAGATCCGCTGTTTTAATAACCTAGACATCTTACGATTAGAGTATTTTGATAGAAACTTGAAACTCATCCGCTTGTTGCTTTTCACATTGATTATTTGAGAGAGCGTTTCGACCCCCGGAGCAGTAAATATTGATCCTAAGTAAATATCATTTCGTTTTTCTTGATGAACGCCGATCCCATATAAATTTAGCACCTCTCCGCTGGGCAATACGCTCTCTAAGGCGAAACCGGGAGGCGCGGCAGTAAGAAACAAGGATCCTAAGAGTAAAATAGTACTCAATCGCATAGGATTTTTATTGTTGAGACTCACAAACATATTTTGCTACAACTCCAATACGACATATTGATTTGACTAAAGATAAATATCTTGGAAGCCAATTTACTATTAAGCGCGAACAAGGGTGGTTATTGTGTCGATGAACCAGAAAGTGTAATGAACGCGCGTAAATAAATCGTGACCTTAATCACAAAAACTTCAATCCGTCGTCATCGTTAGTGATTTTTACTAGTGATAACTATAGACGATAGAATTCACAAAAATGAACTATATATGCTAATTACAGAGCGAAAATGTGAATCACTGCTACTATTAGTGAGAAATATGCGAAATTAGATCAATCCTATTTCAAAGGCAAACAGCCATTATTTACAAAGGAGTGTTAAAAGTTAGTGTCCTGCAATTGGATGTGATCGAGTCAATATGGCGCTGCCAAAACGGGACATAAGTTAAAAGAGGTAAAGAAGTAAGTGAAAAATCTGAAGATTATACTGATGTTGTTTTCGTTTTTATTGGGAAGTTCAGTTCAGAATATAGCGGCCAGTAACGACAAACAACAAATCCCCCCGATTCTTGACACGCAATTAATCCCTACAGGTTACGGCGTAACTAAGTTATTAAAACGAGACTATTTTCTCGCCAGCCTATTGATTGATAAAAATGCTATTTATGGCAGTGCTGAAGACATCATTTATATTGATGCGGCAAGGCGAATGGAATTTAAATTTATCTCAGACAGAAAAATATCCGGTAGAACTTTTGGGCGAGAAATGGCAGCGGCAATTAAGATTAATAATATTAAGGACGAAATCATTGATAGTAAACTGCAAATTAGGCAGTTTATGAAATTGTTTAGTCGTAGCATCAAAAAAGGAGACGTACTTCGATTTGACTACCATGACGATTTTGGAACACGTGTTTATCATAACAATCGAAGGCTAGGCGAAATAGCCTATTCAAAACTTTTTTACCGTCTATTACTAAGAACATGGCTGGGTGAAAGACCGCCTTCTTCTCAATTTAAAACGGGGATTTTGGGCCAAAACGGTGACGAGTACGCGATAACCATGCAGAATCGTTATCAGTCTTTGTAACCGCTAATACCAAAATATTCACCTTACATGGCAAAATATTGGCTATTGCCGTGTAGAGTTCACATTTTGATCCCTGCGAAAGTGCGTAAATTTCATATTGTGCTAACCTAAAGACAGATCCAAACTTAAATTTATCATTGCAATATTTCAATTGGAAGGCGTATAAATTTGGGAAGTCTTTTAGGAGCACAGCATGCTATTCGTCACTCGCGCAATCACCATTTCTGCTTACCTAATCTCGATTTATTTAGTTCCGGTTAGCGCTTTATTTTTTTCGTCTTCAGCAAACGCTGCAATTCCCGATGAAGTCCAAGCGGTATTTGTTAACAATGGTTGCTTAAATTGCCACACAGGTGGCGCTCCGAGCGGGGGTTTGTCTTTAGATGATGCGACTATTTCTGAAACCGCATTAATCGACATTGTTGCTAATTGTAGTATTAATAATTCGACGCTGGTGGAGCCTGGTAATCCACAAGTTTCCGTGTTGTATATCAAATTGGCTAGCCAAAATCCGAATTGTGGTGGTGTTATGCCTCCGGGCGGCCCTTTAATCAGCGGCGGTGATCTCAATATTATATTTGATTGGATAGTCTCGATTGGTCCCGCGACTCAATTTGGCTTG
>Ga0256847_1000827_pt1 | contig 17585 bp, 14 predicted proteins | sample TeddybearmetaG_FD_189099 | JGI IMG/M metagenome (GOLD analysis project Ga0256847, IMG submission 189099) | Hydrothermal vent microbial communities from East Pacific Rise, Pacific Ocean - Teddybear | ecosystem: Environmental > Aquatic > Marine > Hydrothermal vents | place: Pacific Ocean: East... | reverse complement strand
AATGCTTTCAGGTTTTGGCCAACAGACCGTCCCTAATAATTATTGTTTTTTAAGACATCCTTTGTAAGTGTTAACAGCATGTATGTCAAGTAAGTTTCTGCTTTTTCTGTATAAAGGCTACAATTGAACTAACCGAACCTACTTAGGAATTGATTATGTTGCGTTATTTCTTTTTCCTTCTGCTTTATGTTTTGTCTACAGTGGCATCTGCAACTCCTTTAACTGAAGATAACGTCCCTGACCTGCTTAAACCCTGGGTAAACTGGGTTTTGCAAGACGAAAAAAAATTCCAGTGTCCTTTTTTATATAATAATTTCCAGCAAAAGCGTTGCAGTTGGCCTGGGAATCTATCGTTAGAATTAAATCCAAAACAGGCACAATTTATTAGTCATTGGCAAGTCTACAAGGAAGACTGGATACTTTTACCGGGTAATAAAAAGAATTGGCCGCAAAATGTAACAGTCAATAATAAGCCCGCATTAGTAATGAATAGGCATGGTAAACCAGGACTAAAGCTAGCAGCCGGTGCGTATATAATCAAGGGTGAATTTTTTTGGGAGCAAATACCCGAAAGCATCGCAATTCCTTATGATACAGGCCTGTTAAATTTAAAAGTTAATAATAAAGTCATCCCCTATCCAATGATTAAAAAGGGTCTGGTTTGGCTAAAAGAAAGTGACATAGGCAAAAACAAACCTAAAAGTGTTGAAAACAAGGTAGGTCTACAGGTTTTTAGAAAAGTTTATGATGATGTCCCATTACAGCTTGTTACATACCTGGAATTAGAAGTTTCCGGCGATCAACGTGAAATTAGCTTACCTCATGCCTTATTATCGAACTTCATCCCTATCTCACTGAAAAGCCCATTACCAGCAAAGATTGAACCCAATGGCAGTTTGCTTGTTCAGGTTAGACCGGGTCGTTGGCATATAGAACTCACGGCTAGACATCCTCAACCATTAACTCAACTGACATTTAATGTTGCTGACACGCAATGGCCGAAATCAGAAATCTGGTCTTTTCACGCTTTGCCATTCCATCGGTTGGTAGAAATCAAAAACCTTAAGGCACTAGACCCTAGCCAGACTAATCTGCCAAGACAATGGAAAAGTTTACCCGCTTACTTGGTTAAACAAGGTGATACCATGGATTTTAAAGTGATTAGACGAGGTGACTCAGAACCGGAACCGAATCAATTACGCTTAAAACGACAATTCTGGCTGGATTTTAATGGAGAAGCTTATACCGTTGCAGACACCATCACTGGAAAAATGACCAAAGGCTGGCGACTGAATGCATTACCTGAAACAAGCGTAGGTCAAGTTAAACTCAATGGACAAAATCAATTAGTCACCACATCTATAGATACTCGTAAGCAAGGCGTGGAAGTAAGGAAAGGTACTCTCAAGCTGAAGGCTGATAGCCGTATTAATGGAAACATTTCCAATATAAGCGCAGTCGGCTGGGAACAAAATTTTCAGCAGGTTAGAGCAGAACTAAATATTCCTCCTGGCTGGCGTCTACTGGCGGCCAGTGGTGTAGATAATGATCCCAATAGCTGGATCTCACAATGGACTCTATTGGACTTATTTCTGGTATTGATTGCGGCTCTGGCAATCAGTCAACTATGGAATATTTATTGGGGTTTTTTTGCTTTAACCACTTTGGCAATATGTTGGCATGAACCTGGAGCGCCCCATTTTATCTGGCTGAATATTTTGGCGGCTATCGCATTAATAAGAGTGTTGCCCACAGGGAAATTTCAACAAGTACTGAAATGGTATCGGAATATTTGCTGGTTTTCCTTAGTGGTCATTGCTATTCCATTTATTGTTTCACAAGTCAGAATCGGTTTATATCCGCAACTGGAAAGGCAATGGCAAAATATTTCATCAGCTCATTATATTGAACAGGAGGCCCAATTCGAAGAAGAAGGTGATCAAACAATGAAACTCTTAGAAAAAGAACAACATATGGTTAGACCGGCTTCTAAAATGCATAGGGAAATCAGAAGCATGACTATTGAAACTACACAAAAGATTAAAAAACCTTTCGCACCCGAGCGCATTGATCCTGATGCCAACATACAAACAGGACCTGGTTTACCTCAATGGCAATGGAAAAAAATTCAGTTGTCCTGGAATGGTTCTGTAGATGAGCTGCAACAAGTCAGATTCTGGTATTTATCGCCTACACTATCGATGCTGTTAAATTTCTTAAGAGTTATACTGATACTGATTTTATCACTGTTAATGTTTGATTTAGTCAATAAAAAATTTACCTTTCCCAAGTCTCTGATTAATGGAATTCTACTAATTCCATTATTAAGCATACCCATTGATGATGTGCAGGCAGCTTTTCCTGATCAAACCTTACTGGATGAACTTAAAATCCGGTTATTGCAAGCACCTGACTGTTTGCCCGTTTGTGCCCAGATATCTTCCATGAATTTGACCATCACCTCAAATGACCTGAGCATTAGTATGCAAGTCCATACACAACAGGCTGTTTCTATTCCATTGCCAGCCAAGCAGAAACAATGGCTTCCTAATCAAGTACTGGTTAATGGAGAACCAGCACAAGCAATAATACGAAATGCTAATGGAGAGTTGTGGCTTAACTTGAATAGCGGTGTACATACAATTACCATGCAAGGCATCAACCCTGTTCATAACAAATTTTCCTTACCTTTAATTTTAAAACCGCATAGAACAACTATTTCAGCTAAGGGATGGACTATTGAAGGAGTACACAAAAACGGCCAAACTGATAACCAACTAATACTTTCTCGTCTGAAAACAGTTCAGCAATTGCAAGCAACCTCACAAAAACTTGATCCAGGCATTTTGCCTGCGTTCATTAGAGTTGAAAGAACTCTAAAACTAGGACTGGATTGGCGCATTACTACCCGGGTTGTTCGTGTCTTCAATAATGATTCAGCATTGGCCATCAGATTCCCATTGCTGAATGATGAGTCAGTGACTACTGAAAATGTACGAATCAAAGACAAGCATGTAGTCGTGAACTTGTCATCCAGACAAAATAGCCTGCAATGGCAGTCGGTTCTCAAAAAATCATCTTATATTGACCTGATAGCAACAGATACTGAGTTATGGACAGAAGTTTGGCGTGCAGATATCAGTCCAATATGGCATTTACAAAGTTCGGGACTTTCCGTCGTCCACCATCAAGACCATGGTAGGTGGTTACCTGAATGGCGCCCCTGGCCAGGCGAAAGTGTACGCTTGACAATTACACGGCCAGAGGCTGTAAAAGGCTCCACTTTAACTATTGATAAAACTGAATTACAAATAAATCCTGGCAAGCGTTCAGTTGAGAATAAACTACAAATACAGCTTAGAAGCTCAAAAGCAACCCAACATAATCTGTCATTACCCGAACAAGCTGAATTACAATTCGTCAAGATAAATGGAGAGACTCAACCTATACGCCAACAAGGTACTCAAGTTACATTACCCATTAAACCAGGCAAACAAGACATAACATTGGTTTGGCATACTCTACAAGAACAGAGCAGTTTATTTACCACCCCGACCGTTAATTTGGGGATTGCCAGTGTCAACAACCATTTGAAACTAAGCTTAGGCCAGGATAGATGGGTGCTATTTACTTCAGGACCAAAATTTGGCCCCGCAGTGTTATTTTGGGGAGTGCTGATAGTCATTATGATACTCGCTATCGGCTTAGGAAAAATAAAGATAACACCTTTGAAACATTGGCATTGGTTCTTGCTATTGATAGGTTTAAGTCAAATTTCTGTTGAATCAGCAATGTGTGTCGTAATATGGTTAATTGCACTGGGCTTAAGGGCTACTAAGGAGGTAACTAATCCCAAATATTTCAATATTGTGCAAATTGGCTTAGCCCTGTTAACAGTAACTTCATTATTATTACTTTTTATCGCCGTTCAGCAGGGACTTTTAGGATCACCTGATATGCAAATTGCGGGTAATCAGTCATCCGCGTTTAAGCTAAACTGGTTTCAGGATAGAAATACTGAACTATTACCAACGGCTACAATTATCTCAGTTCCACTGATGGCTTATCGACTATTAATGTTGCTTTGGTCTTTATGGTTAGCCGTGTCATTATTAAACTGGTTGAAATGGGGATGGAGCTGTTTTTCCAGTAATGGTTTGTGGGCGGAAAAAAAGACAACAACAAATAGCTCAACTATAATAAGCGACAGACAGTAACTATTTCTGGCTGTTTTTAAATTACTAACAGGCTGTCATTTCGACCAGCGTGAGAAATCCTGTTGCTCAGAAATCTGCTTAGGAATGGGCACGAAATAACTTGAGCAAATAGCGAAAGATTTTTGTTCATCATCAAGGCGGACAAACATGAGCATAGCAGGCTATGTGATTGTTTGTGCAACGCAGAGGATGGGCAAAAAGATAAGCTAGTTGCTCAAGTTATTTCGTGCACATTCCTTATTAGACTCAAGATTTCTCGGCAAATCGCTCCTGCATTGCTCTACCTCCTGTATCCTTACAAGTCGTCCCGCTGGTCGAAATGACACCGTTTGTAAAGTTAATCCACAAACACCAAAACCGAGTGTTTCCTAGACTTATGTAAAATGCTGATGCTTTTCTTCAATCATGGCATCAATTTGTGCCATAACATCAGCACTGGCATCTTCAGATCGCTGCATCAGACTAATAATATTATCCAGTATTTGAGAGTCATCGACCCAGCTTTCTCGCGAAATGGCATAGGCCTGCTGGGTATAATTATGCACATCTCCATGTGGTACCTCCAGGCTGGTATATGCCTGTGTCCCGCGAAAATGTTCATACCCTAAGCCTTGATAATACCATTTGCCCAGGCGACAGTTATGATTATCCACTGTTATAGCATCTGCCTGCGGACATGGATTTTGCTCTTCAATAGCAATATATCCATTTTGCTTGTAAATAATATGATCCAATTTGGTTAATAGCCCAAAGGACATATCTTTGGAATAAGTAATATACCCAATAGACGCTTTAGCAGAATCAGACAATCCAGAAAACTGAACTTTAAACGAATTAACCTGCTGCATAATTTCCTGGGACAGATTAGCCGAACTTTCTGCTTCCCTATGCATTTGCTCAACCCGTTTATTAAACGATGTGAGCGTTTTTGATACTTCTAAAGCCGCATCTTTAGTATGCTCAGACAAGCTTTTTACCTCTTCCGCAACAACAGCAAATCCACGACCATGCTCTCCGGCACGAGCAGCTTCAATGGATGCATTTAAGGCAAGTAGATTCGTCTGGTCTGCAATACCGGTAATCATTGATAAAGAATCGGTTACTTTTTTACTGTCATTAATTAAAGCAGAAATAACGTCAGACACAGAATGGATATTTTCATTAATATTAGTTAATGAAGAACTGATTGTATCTACGGTGGCAAGGCTTTCTTCAGCACTATTTCCCGTTTCTATGGCTATATCTTCAACCTTTTGCATTTGCTCGGTAATATGAATTAAATCATTTTGATTAACTTTAAGGTTATCCAGCAAATTCGCTGTATTTAGTCCGTGCAAGCCAGCAGATAACCGATTTTTTATCATTAACTGATTATTTTCATTCATTTGCTTTAAAGCAATATTCATATTGTCAGCAGATATTTTTAAAAAACCGGGAAACCCGTCAGACAGAGCAAACCGGTCATGATTGCCCGTTGATGCTTGTTGAAAGCAAATGTTAATTTCTTTGAAATAGGACTCCATAATATCCAGCATTTCATTCAATTCCCAAGCCACTTTACCCACTTCACCTAATCCTTTGACATCGGTAATTCGATGATAAAGCTCCCCTTCATTAGTGCGTAGCAAGACATTTTGTATTTGATCAATTGTATCAAGAGGTTTTTTGATACTCAACCAAATATAAAAAGCAACCATAAGATATGGAACTGACAAACACAAAAGTACCCATGAAAAACCAGATTGCACAGTACAGTATGTAAAAACTGATACCGCTAAAATACTGATAGCAGTCACCGCATAATTGATTTTAGTTCTTAAAAATGGAATATTCGCACTGGAATGTTTCATAACACACCAGTAGGTTTATATAGACTTAACACAAAACTGTTATAGTTTTTAACACCGGCTTGACTCACTGTATCAAATAGGTAAGCAATTGATTTTTCAGGCGCTTCTTTAGCTGATGCACTTTTTTCTATCGATAACATTTCTTTGTATACTGGAATCAATATATCCAGAGCTGATTGAGGGGGATTGCGTCTTACCGAGAAATACCCCTGTAATTTACCTTCACTGTCATAATCCGGTGTAATATTAGCAAAAACCCAATAGAAACCGCCATCAGCACACAAGTTTTTTGCAAACCCTAAGAATTCATTGCCAGATTTTAAAGTATCCCACATATATCGAAACACGCCTCTGGGCATATCAGGATGCCGTATAATATTATGCTGTACTCCTAACAATTCAGATTCTGGAAAACCGGCAATATCCATAAATATGCGGTTGGCATAAGTGATACGTCCTTTAGTATCCGTCTTGGATACGATAAAATCGTTTGGACCTAATTTTCGCCAATTATTGTTAGGCGTAATATTGAGCTTCATAAAGCCTTTCCTTTTTTGTAACTATTTATGAGTCTAGGCTATTTTTGAAATATTTTATAAGTATTTATTGACTCTGCTTGGCAAATATTTACTTAAAGATATACTTTTTATACTGTTTTCTCCATTTCCTGGCATAACGGAATCTTGAAATAAAAAGTAGCTCCTGCTTCCGTATTATTCCTTACACCAATGTCACCAAAATGACCGTCGATAATTTCTTTACAAATTGCCAATCCCAACCCCGTTCCCCCTGAACCATTTTCAGCTTCACTGCTTTGCTGAAATTTTTCAAAAATAATATCCATTTCTTGCTCAGGAATACCTACTCCATAGTCTTTAACTGACAATTCAAGAGTATCAATATGTTGCTGGATAGAAAAAATAATTTTGCACCCTCTTGGCGTATATTTGATTGCATTGGAAAGAAAATTAGCAATGACTTGAATAATACGAACATTATCAAATTCAGCTTGCGTTTCATCCTTTTGATAACAACATTCTGTGCTAATTTCTAAATCTTCCATTCTCGCTCTTTGTTCATTGATAGCCTGTTCAACCAGTCCTAATAAATCATGTTGGGCAAAATTTATTTTCATTTGCCCTGCTTCCAGTTTTGATAAGTCAAGAAGGTCGTTTAATAAATAGAGTAAGCGCGTTCCACTTTCATGGATTCTGGAAAAATAGCCCTCTAGTTTTTCTTTGCTTGCCGACTCTATTCTGCTTATACCTAGGTTAGAAAAACTTAAAATTCCATGCATCGGAGTACGTAGTTCATGTGACATATTGGCTAAAAACGCTGACTTGGCATGGTTAGCCATTTCTGCTGCTTCCTTTTCTCGTAATAAGTCTTGATTTGCCTTTTCTTGGGTAATATCGACCAAAACACCATTAATAATCTTATGTTGAATAGTAAGGTCTATAGCAGTAATACCTTTTATCATAATCCATTTGATTTCTTCATCTGCTGAATGAATGCGAAATTCAAAGTACAGTTGATATCCAGTCACTTCCTCAAGCGACTTTTTTATATAACTGACTACTCGAAGCAAATCTTCGGTAACAATTGTATCCTTCCATTTTGTATAACAATTTTGGTGGGCTTCTGCATTAATAGAAAATAGTTCTGATGCCTTGTCGTCCAAAAACATCTGTTCTAAATCTGCATCATAACGAAAAACACCTGCGTTTGATGCGTAAAGAGCCGCTTGAAGTTGATCAGTACGTTTTAACAAACGTTGTTCCGCTTTTTTTCTTTCTTTAACCTGGTTTTCAAGTGCCTGCTCTCTAATTCTTGCTGCAGTTACATCCGTTATGTTGACTAAACAATACGGTCCATCAGAAATGGACGACAGATTAAGCTGGGTAATATTAATTTGTTGGTGAAGACGCTCACTTGTTTCTCTGACTTGAGTATAAAGTGGAAATGGAGATTTGTTTAAAATACTCGATAAGATGGAAGGTAAGCCTTTTGTTAGGTTGTTAGTTATTGCTTGATGGATACGGTGGTTTATCAGTTCTGGAAATTGTTTTTCAAAAGATTGGCCAATTAAACTTTCTGCACGTAGACCGCTATATTTAGCCATCCATTGATTCCAGCATACAATATTGAACTGTTGGTCTAGAATGATGATGCCAGAATTAAATCCATTTGCCAGTATCTTAAGTTCAGTCATAACTGATTTATTATTCATTTTTTAACTATACCTATCAAGCATTAGGTCTAATGTTTTATACAAATTAGTCATCGAGTCGGCATTTAAAATAAACACCAAATGGCCATTAACCGCATTTTGTTTTAATTCTATTTTAACCACAATAGAGAGTAGTAGATCCGAACCATCCTCCATAGTTTCTTCTAACAGGATTGCTGTTTTGCTATCTCTAAATACAGGTAGTTGAATAGAAAAACTTTCACCTAATGCTTCTGCAATTACACTGATACAGGCATTGAGTACTATATTTCCAATTTCCGTTAATGCTTCACTCTGAAGTTCAGCCAAGGTTACATCAGATAAATGCAGACCCAGCAGTTGTTTAACGACATCAAAACTGTCTTCAGGACGAAAAACAATGATTGAATGCATGGCAAATGGCCCATTCATGGCCTGGGATACAGAAAAAACCACATTCTCCCGCCCCATTCTATTGGCAAGTTGTTCCGGTGTTTCAAAAAGGATAGTTGGAACGGACAAAATGACTTCTTGATCAACTAATTCGCTTAATGAATTGGCAGCCCCCCCTATACCCATATTAAACAACTCTTTAAGCAGGTCATACTGCATGTCTGAGAAATCTATTTTATTGTTTTCCATGATATTTAAAAATAATTAAGGAACGCGCACAGAATAAGTTGGGTAATTGGTGAAGTAGTTTGTTCGTATTCAAGGCGTGAAAATGGGTGCGTAGCAAGCTACGCACCCATTTCTACAACGAAGAAGACGGACAAAATACAAAGCCAATTGTTCAAGTTATTCTGTGCAGGTTCCTATGTTCCTCTTGAGAAGATTTAAACAAGAATAAACTACCGCATGATTTTTGGATGATTATTTATTACCTCCTCCTCCCTTAGACTAAAGATTCCTCCCGCTGGTCGGAATGACACCGTTTGTGAAGTTTATTCAATTTAACTTCAAAACAGGGAGTAATCTGCGATAAGTTAATAGCATTAAACTTAATTTACAGTGTAATGGCCTCTATGACGCATACAATTGTTATAAGCTCTTTTATATGCATCTTCGGATTCAAAGCCTTGTTTGGCTCCCCCACCAAACCCTCCTATTGCAGCACCATAAGCAGCCCCTGCGCCTGGATTACCTGAAATCGCTCCTATTGCAGCCCCTGTAGCAGCGCCAAGTAAGCCTCCAACGGCTGCACCTTTAGCTACTTCTTGTGCTGTTCCACCCGATGAGCGTAGAGCTAATTGTCTGCATTCCTCATAGTCCTGATTTATACGATGGGCATTCGGGTCTCCATAGGGATCAACTGTTGGTGACCAACCGGTTTGAGTAGCGCAGGCCGCTAAAAGTAAACTACTGGTTACCAGTATTGTTTTAAACAGATTATTCATAACTTCACCTTTTGGGTTAAAACTAAGCATAGCTCATATCAACTGAATATTTAATGAATATGATTGTTATTCAAAAAACATTCAAGTAATTATTATCTTAACTGTTTTTATGATATCTTTAAAATTCTCGAAATACCTGCATCGGCGGTTTATTAACTACGCCTCTAACCCCCCAATATCCTGCCAGGGTAATACAAAAAGTACTGATCAAAGGTACTCCGACCCACAACATCCCATTGAGTTGATATTGCAAATGTAAAACATAGGTATAAAGAGCAAAAATCATTGCTTCCGACATCAATACAGCTATAAAACCTGAGATTAAACCGAGCAAAGAAAATTCAATCAGATGTGCTTTTTTTAATAATGATCTGTTTGCGCCTAATGTACGCATTAATGTGCCTTCAAAAATTCTGTTATCCAACGTTGAATAAACGGCCGCAAACAACACAGTGAATCCTGCAAGCAAAGCAAAATATAATAAATAATTTATGGCTGCGGTCAATTGAGTCAATATGGTCTTAAACTGTTTGAGTATTAGATCTACTTCCAAAATTGTGATACTGGGATATTTTTTGGCCAGACTATTTAAAAAGTTTTTATTTTCTTCTGCTAAATGAAAGCTGGTTATGTAAGTTGTTGCATAACCGCTTAGGGTACCCGGTGTAAATACCATATAGAAATTTGGCTTCATGGTATCCCATTGTACCGTACGTATGTGAGATACTGTTGCATCTACAGACTGACTGCCAAGGGTAAATGTCAGCTTGTCACCCAGACCAACCTGTAAACTTTTAGCCAATTTTTGCTCTATAGAAACCTGGCCTTTTTCTGTCACATCCCAGCGGCCTGAAACAGTTTTGTTATCCTTTGGTAATTCTTCAGCCCAGGTCAGGCTTAAATCTCTATGAGTTGCTCTTTCTCCCTGAGAGTCTTTACTGACTATTTGTTGTACTGCAATATCATTAATCTTTACCAGACGACCACGAACCACCGGATAAAACCGGGGGTTAGAAATTTTCTGTTGCATTAACTGCTGTTTAAATGGATTGACCTGATGAGACATTACATTAAGCACGAAATGATTGGGCGCATTTTCTGGTAACTGCTTTTGCCAGTCATCCAGCAAATCTGTTCTTACTGTATAGCTTAATGTCATCGCCAATAAGGTAAGACTGAATGCCAGAATCTGACTCACACTGGCTCTAGGGTTTCTTAATAGGCCTTGCAAGCCAAAACGCCAGCTCAATCTCATATAAGGCAAGATTTTTCGACTTTGATGCAGAAATAAATAAATAAGCGTGCCTGCAAGGAGTGTGATGATCAATCCACCTCCAATTATAGTCCCAGTCATTGCAAAATCTTGGGTGTAACGCCATATCAATAGTGCAATTAGAGATAATGCCAAACTATAGACTAACCATGCACTGGGTGGCGTTGGGTCCAGTTCCCGCCTTAACACACGAAGTGGCGAAACCTTTTTCAGGCGTAATAAAGGCGGTAAGGCAAAGCCAAATAAAATAGCTAATCCGGTAAAAAACCCCAGCATGACTGCCATAAAACCGGGACTGGCAACTTTAGCAGGCAGTAAATTTTTTAATAAGTGAAATAAGGTTTCCTGTGCAAACCAGCCAAACAAAATGCCTAGTGCGCTGGCTACCATACCTAACACCATAAACTGATAGATATACAACCACAAAATTTCAGACTGTTTACAACCTAAACAGCGCAAAATAGCCGTTGCATCAAAGTGTCGTTCACTATAACGACGCGTTGACATTGCAATTGCCACACCGGCAATTAAAATAACCACAATACTGGATAAACCCAGATAACGTTCAGCCCTGTTCAGAGCATTTCCCAGTTCAGGACGATCTTCGTGTATATCCATCAATCGTTGCGAAGCATTTAACTGGGGTTTGATCCAACGATTAAATTGACTTAATGCCTGTGCAGAGCCGCTAAATTGAAAAAAGTAATGTACATGACTGCCCGGCTGTAAAACCTGTGTTGCCTGCAAATCAGCCTCATTGATCATCACTCTGGGTGAAAAGCTATACAGATCACCTCTTTTATCCGGTTCATAGGTAATCAACTGAGTAATTTTTAGTGTTTTTTCACCAACCACCAGGTCATCATCTATTTTGAGTTTTAAAGCAGATAAAACGCGTTTATCAACCCAGGCTTCGCCTTGTGTCGGCCCCTGATGTCTTATGGTCTCTTTACTGTAATCAGTCTGGATAGTTTTTAAATAGCCCCGTAATGGATATTTACTGCTAACCGCCTTAACGCCTGCGAGTAATAACTCATCATTTTCAATAAGTACGGTTGAAAATTCGGCTGTTCTTGCCTGATCTAACAAAACATTTTTAGCTTTGCTTAGCCAAAGTTCAGGAATTAATGCTGGACTGGTAATCACTAAATCAGCGGCTAAAAAGTCAGCGGCTTGTGTACTCATGGTTCGGTGCAAGCGATCAGCAAATAAACTAATCGCTGTGGAACTGGTGACAGCAATAATCAAAGCCAGAACAATTATGGTTAATTCGCCACTACGACCATCACGCAATAATAAGCGTAATGCCAAAATAAACCGGTTCATACCTGACGACCTGCTTCCAGTTTAATGGTTCGTTGGCAACGGGTCGCCAAGGCATCATCGTGGGTAACCAGTACCAACGTGGTCTTTTTTTCCTGATTCAGTTCAAACAGTAAATCAATAATATAATCACCTGTTTTACTATCCAGATTTCCTGTCGGTTCATCAGCAAACAAAATCGCGGGTTCAGTCACAAAGGCACGCGCCAGAGCAACACGTTGTTGTTCTCCACCAGATAATTTCATTGGCGTATGAGTTAAACGAAGACTCAGTCCAACTCTTTCCAATAGTTGTGTTGCGGAAACTTTTGCATTTTTATCCCCTCTTAACTCCAAAGGGAGCATGACATTTTCTAATGCGGTTAGCCCGGGTAATAATTGAAATGACTGAAACACGAATCCAACAAATTGATTGCGTAATTCAGCACGACCATCTTCACCCACCGTTGTTAAATCAACACCCTTCAGTTTGATAAAACCCTGGGTGGGGGTGTCCAAACCAGCCAGCAAACCAAGTAAAGTGGATTTTCCTGAACCGGAAGCCCCTACAACCGCTATACTTTCTCCTGGTTTGATGAGTAGATCAACTGATGACAATATACACAAAGGGCCGTCGGTTGTGGGAACAGTTTTCCCCAAGTTTTTTGTTTCTATAATATTTTTGTGAGTTTGTGACATGTTTAAAATTTTATTTGTACTGCTGATTACACTATTTTCAACCACTATAGTTGCTAAATCAATTGTTGTCATGGGTGATAGCATAAGTGCCGGTTATGGTTTAAAAGCTGAAACTGGCTGGGTTACCTTATTACAGCTAAAATTGCGCCAGGAAAACCAACCTTATACTATATTCAATGAAAGTATCAGTGGGGATACAACAGCCGGTGGGTTAGCACGTATAGATAAGGCATTATCCCAATATAAACCTGAATTAATCCTGTTAGAGTTAGGTGCTAACGACGGTCTGCGCGGATTGTCACCAAAGAAAATGAAAAGTAATTTGGCAGAAATTATTAGTCGTTCCCACAAAGCAGGAGCAAAAGTCTTATTACTGAGTATGCGCATCCCTCCCAATTATGGTAAACGCTATGTCGACATGTTTTATAATGTTTATCCGCAGTTGGCTGAAGAGCTGGGTATCCCTTTTGTCCCGTTCATATTAGAGGACGTTGCATTAGCCAAAGAGTTGATGCAAAAAGATGGGTTACACCCTAATGCCAAAGCACAACCATTGATTGCTGATAAAATATGGCAACACTTACACCCTATTTTAGAGCTATAATTAGTTTTCGTTACCCACAGCAATAATACTGAGGAAAAATGTCCGTTTTAACACTGAAAAAAGCAAACCAAATCATTCATGGGTCATTAACAAAAGCACGGCAATTAAAACTGGCTCCTTTAACTGTTGTTGTTTTAGATGAAAATGGTTTTTTAAAAGCCATGCAACGGGAAGATGGTGCAACAATGTTAAAACAGGATATTGCCATGGCAAAAGCCTGGGGTGCAGTGAATATGGGAATGTCTTCACGAAGTTTAGCAGTTATGGCAGAACAGCGCCCCGCTTTTATGAATGCCCTGGTCGATATTGCGGATGGCAAAGTCATGCCTGCTCCGGGCGGTGTTCTAATCCGGGATGAAGATAATCATATTATTGGCGCCGTTGGTATCAGTGGCGATGTTTCTGATCAAGACGAACGCAGTGCTGTCGCAGGCATTAAAGAAGCAGGGTTAACCGCAGGTATTTAAGAACCTTCACAGAATAACTGCGACAAGGGGCTTGCCTTTTTGTCCGTTTTCCTTCTAATGACGGCTATGATTTCGTAGAGCGGACTAAAGTCCGCTCTACAGTCCCGCTAATTTATTTAGTTTCTATAACGGGTTTTACTGCTACCGTAGGAACCGCATTAACCTTGCTTTGACCAGGCTGCTCATTTATCTTAGCAAGTTCCTTATGCTTCTCAAGATTGGCTTGACCAAACATAGTTGCTGCAGCCATAAACAACACAGTTGAAAGCATGATAATCGGCAGTCGCCCCGGCTTATCCATCCAAAATAATATCCACCGGGGTTTAATCATCCCCACAATAAGAAAACCTACTGCCAGAACAAGTAAGTTAATTGACCAGACCATCATAAATCTTTTCCTTTATTTCTTTCAATTGACAGAATATACATTATTATTAGTAAAGCAATAGTTTGCAACTATCTTTATCAAAAGAGGAAAAACTTATGGGTACTTTTGCACTAGTCGTTTTTGGATTCGCCATTCTAATGGTATTCATGAGTGTTAAATCTGTTCCTCAGGGAATGGAGTATACGGTGGAACGTTTTGGACGATATACCAATACATTGACTCCCGGATTAAATATTATCGTACCAATTATCGACAGAATTGGTAATAAACTCAACATGATGGAACAGGTTAGAGACGTGCCTTCTCAGGAAATTATTACCAAAGACAATGCCATGGTAACGGTTGATGGTGTGGTTTTTTTTCAGATCATGGATGCTGCCAAAGCATCTTATGAAGTGAATAATCTTGAAATAGCAGTACTTAATCTGGTGATGACTAATATTCGTACAGTGATGGGTTCTATGGATCTGGATGAACTGTTATCCAAAAGAGATGATATAAATGCTAGATTGTTACATGTGGTTGACGATGCTACAACCCCTTGGGGAATCAAAGTGACTCGGATCGAAATTAAAGACATTGCGCCACCCAGAGACCTGGTTGAAGCGATGGGAAGACAAATGAAAGCCGAGCGTGAAAAAAGAGCATCTATCCTAGAAGCGGAAGGTTTAAGACAAGCAGAAATATTACGTGCAGAAGGTGAAAAACAGGGTGCCATTCTTGATGCAGAAGGCCGAAAAGAAGCTGCTTTCAGAGATGCTGATGCCAGGGAACGGTTAGCTCAAGCGGAAGCTAATGCGACGACAATGGTCTCTGAGGCCATTGCAAAAGGTGATATACAAGCTATTAATTATTTTGTTGCTCAAAAATATATTGAATCGCTGAAAGATATTGCAACAGCAGATAATAGTAAATTAATCCTTATGCCTTTAGAAGCCAGCAGTGTCATAGGGGCATTAGGCGGCATCGGTGAACTGGCAAAAGAAGCAATGGGCAAAAAAGGATAACCATGGCTGAGCTGGAAATAGTTTTTTGGTATTGGTGGGTGCTCGCCGTATTTCTATTAAGTATTGAAATACTGGCACCTGGATTCTTTTTTCTGTGGTTGTCTCTATCAGGTTTTATTGTCGGAGCAGTATTATTCCTGTTTCCATCTACCGTCCTGGAAATACAGTTATTAGTTTTTGCATTATTATCCATTGCATCCATCTATATATGGCGTCGTTATGGTATTAAACATCGACCTGAAACAGATCATCCTTTGCTCAACAAGCGGGGTGCCCAGTATGTTGGTAGAACCTTTTCTCTCATTGAAGCAATTAAAAATGGCCGTGGAAAAATCAAGGTTGATGATTCAATCTGGACTGTTCAGGGAGAAGACTGTCCGTTAGATTCGAAAGTTAAAGTGACCGCTGCAAATGGCGCTTTATTTGAAGTAGTGTTAGTCCAGGATAAAACCGAACAGGAGACATAGTTTGCATATAGGACAAGAAATTAAAGCAGCGTCCATACTGATTGTTGATGATGAACCGGTAAATGTTGAAATTTTACAGGAGCTGTTAGAAGGTTTTACTGATGTCACTGGAATAAGTTCTCCTACCAAGGCAGTTGAGCTTTATCAGGAAAAAGATTTTGACCTGATTTTGCTGGATATTAACATGCCTCAGTTAAATGGTTTTCAGGTTATGGATGAGTTTGCCAAAGTAGCAAAAGAAATCCATCCGCCTATTCTAATTTTAACTGCTTTAACAGATAGAGAAACACGAATAAAGGCCCTGACTAAAGGTGCAAGTGATTTTCTGGAAAAACCATTTGATGAAGGGGAAGCACTTTGCCGTGTTTCCAACTTACTGGAAATGCATCTATCAAAAAAACTGTTAGCAAAATACAATAATACCTTAGAAAAAACAATATTAGAAAGAACCAGAAAAATTGAAAAATCTCAGTTTGAAGTACTTGACTGCTTGTCATATGCCGCTGAATACAGAGATATGGATACAGCCAAGCACACCATAAGAGTGGGTTGGTTTTCCAGAATCATTGCTGAACAATATGGTTTTAGAAATGATGAACTTGATTTAATAAGACATGCTGCACCCATGCACGATATTGGCAAAATAGGTGTCTCCGATACGATTTTGTTAAAACCGGGAAAACTTGATAAAGAAGAATTCGAGTTAATGAAATTACACACCACCATTGGTGCCGAAATTTTGGGCAGAAGTAATGCTCGCATTATGAAGTTTGCCAAAACTATTGCTTTATCACATCATGAAAAATGGAACGGAACGGGTTATCCTTATGCATTGGCAGGACAAAAAATACCCATTCTAGGACGTATTGTTGCATTAGCTGACGTATTTGATGCTTTATCAATGAAAAGACCTTATAAAGAAGCATGGCCTTTGGAAAAAATATTAGACCTCCTCAACAAAGAATCCGGTGAACATTTTGATCCTCATTTAGTAAAAATATTTATCAATTCTCTCCCTGCTATTCTTGCTATAAAAGAGGAATATATAGATGTTGAAGAAAACTAGCAATAACCTGATTCGTTGTTAAATACGTACATTCAAGCTTTAAAATTGGAAACTTTGTTTTTCAGTAAAATAAAATCTTCTTTGGCTAGATTTTGTTCATATCTTAACCTTATATAAATAGCTGTAATTTTTTTAACTTCTTCTGCAATATCAGGACGTTGCTTTTGTACACGTATCGCAAAGTCTTTTGCTGTTTCTCCAGTTTTTTTATACAGGTCTGCCTTCGCTAATTTTTTGCAGTAGCGCTGATACAGGATTAACTCTTCCGCTATTTTAGTCTGTCGGGTTTTAAAAATAGTCCAAGCCAAAATGCAAGTAATCAGCGCTATGGAAGCAACAAGCCATTGCACCATGGCGCTAATGTTATTAATACCCAAAGAAGATAAAAATTTTGACTGATTCACTGTGCTGTAGTTAATCACCCACCGTTGCCAACTATAATCGATACCACTCCAAAGCTGTTTAGCGCTTTTCATCCAGGACAAGGCTCTGCTTACATTTATATTTGCAGGGCTAAAATTCACTGACCCGGTAGCAATTTGCAAATCAATATTGACATCTTGCTCAACACGTTCAGGCGCAATGGCAGCGGTTGGGTCAAAACGTGTCCAACCTTTATTTTTTAACCATACCTCGGCCC
>Ga0256847_1000826_pt1 | contig 17586 bp, 11 predicted proteins | sample TeddybearmetaG_FD_189099 | JGI IMG/M metagenome (GOLD analysis project Ga0256847, IMG submission 189099) | Hydrothermal vent microbial communities from East Pacific Rise, Pacific Ocean - Teddybear | ecosystem: Environmental > Aquatic > Marine > Hydrothermal vents | place: Pacific Ocean: East... | reverse complement strand
ACAACGCTCAGGCAACACTCAGGCAACGCTCAGGCAACGGGTTAACTTGGTGGCTGAACTCAATCGAAATTAAGAGATTAAATCATAAGAGGTAACTTCATTCGGTTTTACACACAATTGTCGACAATATCAGCTATTTATGTTGACCAAATCAGTGTCTACCGATATATTGTCGACAATTAGACTGTAGCAAGCGTGTTTTATTAAAAAAAAATGGCTTTTTTTACTGAAAATCCGATAACAAATACCGATAAAATCTTCATTCGGCTCAGAAATGACATTGTTGAAGGGCGTATTATTGCGGGTTCAAAACTAAGTGAGCCTGATTTGTCGACAAAGTTTGACATCAGTCGAGCTGTTATCAGAGAAGCTATTAATCGGTTAGAAGCTTGTCATTTAATCGAGCGGAAAGCTAATATTGGCGCTCGTGTTGTTCCATTGACTCATGAAGGCTTAATTGAACTTTATCAGGTAAGAGAGTCACTAGAAGGGATGGCAGCTCGTTTGGCGGCTAAAAACATGAATGATCAAGAGATTGAATCGCTGACCGGACTACTCGAAACCCAATTTGATGCCGTTTGGTCGGAAGAAACTTATTATCAAGATGCTGGGGATGTTGATTTTCATTATCGGATTATATTAGGTAGCAAGAACAATCAACTTATTTCAGTATTAATTAATGAGATATATCATCTTGTTCGAATGTATCGCGTTCAGCTCGGAATGTCTGGTCCTCGTGTGACTACCGCTTTTGAGGAGCATAAGAATATTGCTCAGGCTATTTCTAACCGCGATGCACAATTGGCTGAAATGTTAATGCGGCGACATATAGTATACACGCGCAAGAGTTTGGAAAATAAATTAGATTCTTAGAAGATAAAAAGATAAAAAGATAAACAACAAAAGACAAAAATTTTATCACAGAGGCACAGAGTACACGGAGAAGAGGAAAAATCCTTCCCCCTTTGCGAAGGGGGACTGAGGGGGATTTAGCATATTAATTGATAAACAATTGGTAACTATTCAGCTAAATGCAGATTGTCATTGCGAGAAGCTTGCGACGTGGCAATCTCCAACGGTTTGGTACAATATCGCTGAGTTTAACATCACTCTGTCATGAAGAGATTGCCGCGTCGTTCCTCCTCGCAATGACTGGCTATGTTTGTCTTGTTTTTCCCTCTGTGATCTCTGTGCCTCTGTGGTGAAAATAGTTTTAATTATTGGAATAAATTATGAATACAAATTATAGAAAAAAATTAGCCAATACCGATCTAGATTATTTTGATACTAGATCTGCCATCAATGATATTGAAGCAGGGGCGTATGAAAAACTTCCCTATACTTCTCGCGTATTTGCCGAGAACTTAGTAAGACGATGTGACCCCTCGCTATTAACTGATTCTCTAAAACAGTTTATAGAACGAAAAAGTGATTTGGATTTTCCATGGTATCCAGCTCGTGTTGTTTGTCATGATATTTTGGGTCAAACGGCATTAGTTGATCTTGCTGGATTACGCGATGCGATTGCTGATAAAGGCGGCGATCCATCTCAAATCAACCCTGTTGTGCCTACGCAACTCATTGTTGATCATTCGTTAGCGGTTGAACACGCCGGTTTTGAAAAAGATGCTTTTGAAAAAAACAGAGCGATAGAAGATAGACGCAATGAGGATCGTTTTCATTTTATTAATTGGACTAAAAAAGCGTTTAAAAATGTGGACGTGATTCAGCCTGGTAATGGCATTATGCATCAGATTAATTTAGAAAAAATGTCTCCGGTTGTTCATTCAAAAGATGGAGTTGCATTTCCAGATACCCTAGTTGGAACTGATAGCCACACTCCCATGGTTGATGCACTGGGTGTAATTGCAGTGGGTGTAGGAGGCTTAGAAGCGGAAAGTGTCATGCTAGGTCGTGCATCATACATGCGCTTGCCTGATATTATCGGGGTAGAGTTAAGCGGAAAATTAAACGAAGGGATCACCAGCACCGATTTGGTTTTGGCCTTAACGGAATTTCTACGCAATGAGAAAGTTGTATCAAGTTACCTAGAATTTTATGGTGAGGGAGCAGCAAAGTTAACTCTTGGCGACCGGGCAACCATTTCTAATATGACGCCTGAATTCGGTGCAACAGCTGCGATGTTTTATATCGATCAGCAAACCATCGATTACTTAAAACTTACCGGGCGAGAAAATGAGCAAGTTAAGCTAGTCGAATCTTATGCCAAAGAATCTGGGTTATGGGCTGATAGTTTAGTCAATGCGGAATATGAGCGAGTACTTACTTTTGATTTGTCTTTGGTTGTTAGAAATATCGCCGGCCCTTCAAATCCTCATAATCGTGTGGCCACTTCTGAATTAGCGGCAAAGGGCATTGCAGGAAGTTATGATGAATCTGATGATAAAATGCCAGACGGCGCTTGTATTCTTGCCGCTATCACAAGCTGTACCAATACCAGTAATCCAAGAAGTATGATTGCTGCAGGACTCATCGCTCGTAATGCTAATAAACTGGGTTTAAGCCGTAAGCCTTGGGTAAAAACCTCTCTAGCACCAGGTTCAAAGGCGGTTCAACTTTACTTAGAAGAAGCGGATCTGCTTCCAGAGTTGGAACAAATGGGGTTTGGTATTGTCGGATTCGCTTGCACTTCTTGCAATGGAATGAGTGGCGCGCTCGACCCGGTGATCCAAAAAGAGGTATTAGATAACAATTTATATACCACGGCTGTTTTATCGGGAAATCGAAATTTTGACGGGAGAATTCATCCTCACGCTAACGAAGCATTTTTAGCATCACCTCCGTTGGTTGTGGCTTATGCAATCGCTGGTACTATCCGTTTTGATATCGAAAAAGACGCGTTAGGAATAGACACTAGTGGTAGCCCAATTACCTTAAAAGATATTTGGCCGACCGATGAAGAGATTGATTTAATCATCAAACAAAGTGTTAAGCCGGAGCAGTTTAGAAAAGTTTATGATCCGATGTTTGATATCAAAGTAGAATTTGGCGATGAGATTAGTCCTCTTTATGATTGGCGACCGCAAACTACTTATATTAGACGACCTCCCTATTGGGAAGGTGCGCTTGCTGGTAAAAGAACAATGAAGGGTATGCGTCCTCTTGCCGTTTTGGGTGACAATATTACTACCGATCATTTGTCTCCATCTAATGCGATTCAATTGGCCAGTGCTGCTGGTGAATACCTGGCAAAAATGGGAGTGCCGGAAGAAGACTTTAATTCTTACGCAACTCATAGAGGTGATCATTTAACCGCACAAAGAGCCACCTTTGCAAATCCAAAATTGTTCAATGAAATGGTAAAAGAAGAAGGTAAAACGGTTCAAGGATCGTTTGCTCGAATTGAACCTGAAGGAAAAGTCTCTCGTATGTGGGAAGCGATAGAAAGTTATATGGAACGCAAACAATCTTTGATCATTGTTGCCGGTGCAGATTATGGTCAGGGCTCGTCGCGAGATTGGGCTGCGAAAGGTGTTCGACTTGCGGGTGTTGAAGTGATTGCCGCTGAAGGTTTTGAGCGTATTCATCGAACAAATTTATTAGGTATGGGTGTGTTACCACTAGAGTTTAAATCAGGTACCAATCGAATTACTCTCGATATTGACGGAACCGAAACATTTGATGTGACAGGTACGCCCACTCCAGGGGCGACTTTAAATTTAATCATTAACCGAAAAAATGGTGAGAGTGTTGAAGTGCCAATGACTTGTCGATTGGACACTGCCGAAGAAGTTTCTATTTATGAAGCCGGCGGAGTGTTGCAGCGATTTGCCCAGGACTTTTTGGAAAGTAACAAAGACTAAAATCATTTTCACCACAGAGGCACGGAGGGCACAGAGAAGAGAAAATAATTATAGATGATCGTGAGTGTAATTATTTAGCTAAATGTACATTGTCTTTATGAGAAGGTTACGACGTGCTAATCTTTAAGTTATATATCTTGTTTTTCTCTCTGTGCCTCTGTGGTAAATAGTCTTGTGTTTTTTAGTTTTTTATTCTTAAATATTGGAAATTTAACATGCCTCATAAACCACAAATAAAAATACCAGCTACCTACATGCGCGGCGGAACCAGTAAGGGTGTGTTTTTTAAGCTAACGGATCTACCAATAAACGCTCAGGTGCCGGGTGAAGCTCGTGATAAATTATTACTTAGAGTTATAGGTAGTCCTGATCCTTATGGTAAGCAAACTGACGGAATGGGCGGCGCAACTTCTAGTACCAGTAAAACTGTTATCCTTTCAAAAAGTACACAAGCGAATCATGATGTTGATTATTTATTTGGACAAGTCGCTATCGATCGGCCTTTTGTGGATTGGAGTGGGAATTGTGGAAATCTAACCGCCGCAGTCGGTTCCTTTGCTATTTTTAATGGGTTGGTAGCTGTAGATCGAATCCCAGCAAACGGCATAGCGGTGGTTAGAATTTGGCAAGCAAATATTAAAAAGACAATTATTGCTAACGTGCCGATCACTAATGGTGAAGTTCAAGAAACAGGTAATTTTGAATTAGACGGTGTTACCTTTCCTGCGGCAGAAGTAAAAGTCGAGTTTATTGAACCATCGGCGGGGGACAGTGCAATATTCCCGACCGGAAATTTAATTGATGATCTTGAAGTGCCGGGTGTTGGAACATTCAAAGTCACCATGATTAATGCAGGTATTCCAACTATTTTTTTAAATGCTACAGATATTGGTTATAAAGGAACTGAACTGCAAGGCGATATTAATTCCGACCCAGAGGCACTGACAAGATTTGAGACGATTAGGACTTATGGTGCGATAAAAATGGGATTAATTAATGATATCGAAGAGTCCAAAACTCGGCAGCATACACCTAAAGTCGCTTTTGTAGCGCCAGCATCTGAATATATTACCTCCAGTGGAAAACAAATATCTGCATCTGATATTGATATTAATGTTAGAGCCTTATCAATGGGATTACTACACCATGCGATGATGGGAACCGCGGCGGTTGCAATTGCGGCCGCCGCTGCAATTCCTGGCACGCTCGTTAATCTAGCTGCTGGTGGTGGTGAAAAGGATGAAGTGAGTTTTGGTCATCCATCAGGCAGATTAAAAGTAGGAGCACAGGCGTGTTTGAAAGATGGAGTGTGGTCAGTTAATAAAGCGATTATGAGTCGGAGCGCTAGAGTATTAATGGAAGGGAAGGTCTATGTTCCTATTTGATTGACCCAAGATTCTTCAAATAATTGCTCTTGTTGGGCTCGTCTAACCCATGTTTCGCAAGAGCATTTCTAGTTGGTTAAGTTTCAAAGCGCGGCTTTGTTAGTGTTCGGTTAATCAAGAGTATAGGACAAATTAGTAATATTTCGTCCAATTAAGCTTGATCTTTCATTTATTAGTGATATAGTGAACTACATCACCAGCATGTTCGCCTCAACCGTAGAGGAGACGCTGAACAAATTTGAGGCTCAAATGAAAACATTACTAATTATATTAATATCTAGCACGCTTTTTTCTGGTTTGAGCGGTTGCGTTATTGTTACTGGAGACCGTGACAGGAACGGCGATAACTGGCAAGACGAGCAAACCGACAATAGAAACCAGATCAGTAATCTAGAGTTAAATACAACGCGGCTAAATATAATTCAACAATTAGGTGCTCCTAATTTCTCTGAAGCGTTCGTTAAGGAAGCTGATGAATATCGAGTTCTGTTTTACCGAACCCAGCATATTCATTCTGACGGTGATACTACTAAGGACGAAACTACACCTTTGGTGTTCAAGAATGATAAGTTGATCGGATGGGGACAGGTTATGTTGACGGGAATTCGTCAAGGTTAGATCCGCAGATTCAAAGGTTGGGTGCGAGCTTGACTGTAAAAGCTGGTTTAAATAGCTAGCGCTATAGATCAAGCGAGTAACATCAACACCAATACACTCAATACAATCAGCAACATACCGATATACTCTCGAGCATAGATCTTTTCTTTAAATACGCGGTAAGTAATAATCAGAGTAAAGAAAAACTCTATCTGACCGAGCGCTTTTACATAGGCTGCAGTTTGCAAACTAGTGGCAGTAAACCATCCTACTGAACCCAACATGCTGGTAAGCCCCACAAAACTGGAAATTTTCCATCGTTCAACGACTCGACTTAACTCAGAGCGCTCTTTTATTAGAATATAGGTTAGAATCAAAATTGTCTGAAGGGAAACCATAAATGCTAAGGTAGTTGCAGCGCTCAGCATTAAATTGATTTCTAGTGATAAACTAGCTTGTCTTATCCAAAGCGTGGCTAACGCGAAGCCCAACCCGGCAAGCACGCCATAAGCCGAAGCCGGGCTTTCAAAAACAGATCTGATCCGTACGTCTGCTTTGCTCAAGATTAATACACCGATAACGCCGATTAATACAGATAACCATCCAAAACCGGATAAAACCGCGTCAAACATCAAGACACCCATTATTGCGGTTAATATGGCTTCTGTTTTCGCCAAACTGGTAGCCACTGCAAAGTTTTGATATCGAAATGCCATAATTACAAATACAGTACCTGCAATTTGCGCAATTGCCGCAAACGAAGCCGACTTAATAAACATGCTGTTTGCAACTAAGTTTGTCGTTAAATCGGGTATTGAAGATGACGAATAGTGCGCGACAAGAAATAAATAGATCCAAACTAACGGCAGTGCGAATAAAAATCTAACCAGTGTAGTGGCGGCAGCACCAAGATGATGTGACAACTGTTTTTGTCCAGCGGTTCTAACCGCTTGCATCAATGCCGCCAATATTGTGAAATAAATCCAGAGTTCCAAAGTACAGTCCTTACCGGTGACGCTGTTGACGAGATGAATGTTTAATAGCCGTTTCTTTTTTTGGGATTTTGGTTTTTGACAAGGACAAGCGTTCAAAAGACCCTTTCAACTTAGATCGCAGGTAATCCATTTCAAGTTTCTTGATAAAAAGCCGGTGCTGCATGGGAAATAATTGTTCACAAGCTTGAGCAACTAATTCATACAATCGCTTTAGATTAAGTTTATGAGTTTGTTGTGTTGTCTCAAACAACCAATCGGAAAGCAATAGAAAATTAGCAAAAGGCCTGCTATCGAGTAATTGAGGAAGCGCATGAGCGAAACGGCCCGAATTAGCAATCATATCCCAATAACGAGCGAAACGATTGATCCTTTGCATGGTGGAAAAATCAACAGTGTTAGTACTTAAGATACTGTAGGGTGGAAGTGGGCTAAATCTGAGATCAAAGTCTTTGGTATGACGAACTATTGGGCTACCACGTAGTCTTTTCAAAATACCCATTTGGATTTCATGCGGTCGACAAGCATAGAGTTGATCGAAACTACTGGCAAACGTTTCTAAACTTTCACCCGGCAAGCCAAAAATTAGATCCGCGTGTATATGTGCATGAGTGTTTTCACGTAGCCAAATGAGATTCTCTTTCGATTTTTGATTGTTTTGTCGTCGACTAATATTTTGTTGAACATCTTCGTTAAAAGTTTGAATACCCACTTCAAATTGTAAGCTACCTTCAGGAAACAGTTTTAGTTTTTCTTTTAGTTTGTCAGGTAGGTGATCCGGAATGACCTCAAAATGCAAAAATAAATCATCTGTCATTCTATCAAGGAAAAAATCGAGTATTTGTAGCGTTGTTTTTATCTTAAGATTAAAGGTACGATCAACAAATTTAAAATGACGAGCACCTCTTTGGTAGAGTCTATCCATTTCGCTAAGAAATAATTCTAACTCAAAAGGATAAGATGTTTTGTCGAGTGCCGATAAACAAAACTCACATTTAAACGGGCACCCGCGAGACGCTTCAATGTACATTATGCGTTGCTTTAGATCTTCCGCGTTATAGAGATCATAAGGAAGAGTAAGCACATCAAGATTAATGGGTTTCGAATTAAGTATTTTTCTGCTAGGCGCGTTGCCATCCAATATATCTTTACACAGTTGATAGAAACTTTTGTCGGCTGCACCGGTAATGACATAATCTGAAATTTCGAATAAAGATTGTTGCTCAGTTTCATAACTTATTTCTGGGCCACCTAAAATAACGGTGATATCCGGCGCAATGGTTTTTAGTTGAGAAATAACCGCAAGCGTTTCTTCACAATTCCAAATATAAACGCCAAAACCAATAATTTTTGGCGACTGCTCTAGTAACTTTTCAACTATATCAATTGGACGGGTATTAATAGTGTATTCACTAATCTTCGCTTGTGATTTAAATTCTTCAAGGTTAGCAAACAGATAGCGTAAACCAAGGCTAGCGTGGATATATTTAGCGTTTAATGTGGATAGGATGATCATGGCGCGCAGTCTAGCATGATGCTACCACTTCAGCTAATCAGATTATTTCCTAGTTTGCGGAGGGTGGAGGAATCATCAAAGGTTCAAATCCAATAAGATAAGAAATAAATATCAATATTGACATGACTAACATACTGGAAAGAAAATAAGCGAATGCAATTGTTAATCCTTTGGCGATGGCGAGTGGCCATGTTAGTGAAAACATTTGACGTGTAGCAATAATAATAAATACAATGCCTAGAACTGTTCTTACTAATAGATAGTACTCGATCCAGGGTAAACAAATTACAGCGAACGCAATAGCAATAAGCAAATATCCTGACCAAAGATAGCAAATCGTTACATACGCTTCAGCGACATTCATGCCAACTTTGTTGTAAATCCATTTGAACGCTATCGCAGTTGGAATTAAAAATACGAATATCAGGTAACTGAGCAATACTAGCACTATTTCTCCTGTATGTTGACTCTCCTTGGAGAAGGGAAGCTGAATATCAAAGTAAGTAATAATCAAATAGTAAGCGGTAGCAGTGAAAAACAAAAATTTGAACGGATTGGTGTAATGAATTCTCCTTCCACTTAGGTATCCATTGATCATATAGCCGGGTTTAGTGAGTAAATCACGAATTGCGTTAACAAATTTGTAGTCTAATTCCAAAAAGTGCGACCAAATATCTTTTGCCACTCTTTTAGTTTCAAATGGTAAAGCGATTTTTTGTCCACATTGAGAACACACCGGACCGTGCAGAGCACTACCACAGTTCATACATTGGTTATGATCAGCCATTTGTTCCGTCCAGTTTATCTAGATAGTCTAAGCTTATCATAAACTCAGTGCGACTTTCTTAAGGTAATATTATAGCGATGTTTTAAGGCCTGCTTAAGAGGATCTGCTTTCACGGTTTTAATGCCATGATAAACAAGCCGAGAACTATTGCCCCAAACCATGACATCACCATCTTGCAATGCATATTCTGTCTCTAGACCTGCTCGTGTTTCCCCGAATATTTGAAACATAGCGGGCAGCCCTATGGATATCGAGACTATGGGTTGGGTGAAATCTTGTTCGTTTTTATCTTGATGAGAACCGAGTTTTTTTCCAATGGCATATTGATTAATTAAACAGGCATCGGGGATGAATTTGTCAAAGCCTGCAACCATTGCTGCTTCTGAAGCGAGTTTTGAAAACGCATCAGGCATAGCCGGCCATGCTTGATTTGTAAGCGGATTAGTTTTGGAATAACGATATCCCGATTTATCAGATATCCACCCCCATTCGCCGCAATTGGTTAATGGGATATTTGTTTCATGACCATTTGGCGTCATCATTTTTTGAAACGGTGCTAGTTTGTGAATATTGTTAATTTTTGAAAAGAGAGATGCAGTTTCTACGAAACAAGCCAATACAAAAACATCGGTATAAATCTCCTCGATGATCGGACGATGACGTGAAAATAGATCGGACATATGTTTGTACTTATAAAATTAAATTTGTTAAGCCCTCAGCAATTGCTCTATGCATTGCCTACTAAATTACATCCATGTAACGATGTTGGTAAAGACGGAGCTCAATACGCCCATTCAACTATTGATCTCCCTCTTTACGAAAGGAACTAATAGGGAATTTTGTAATTCAATAATACTCCAACTCAGTCGTCTTACCTTTGAACAGACGGTAAGACAGGAATGTATAAATTAAAATAATTGGCAACACGATCGCCACACCATAAAAAACAAACTTCAATGACGCAGTGGAACTCGCCGCATCAACCGCTAACAATTTATTCGGGATAACATAGGGATAATAACTATAGGCGAGCCCAATTAGGCATAAAAAGAATATCCCCGCGACACTGGCAAATGGGATCCAACAACCAATATCATTTTTAAAGGGGACATTTTTGAGATAGCGGTCGGTCGCATATAAAAGTAGAACGACCATTAACGGTATCGGCACAATTAATATTGCTCCGGGAAGGCTAAACCAGCGTGACGCAATATTTGGATCGATCATAGGGTTAGTTACACAAATAACCAGCACCCCTAATGCGGTTATCCAACCCGCAATTCTTGCTTTTCTTGCGGCGAAAATTTGTAAATCACCTTCGGTCTTTAATACTAGCCACGCGCCGCCGATATAGGCATAGGCTGCGGTAACGCCAATTGCGCTGAGGCATGAAAATAAAAACGCATTTAGGCTGTTTTCGAAGCCCAATACATAAGATCCCATCATATATCCCTGAGAGGCCGCCGCTAGTATTGAACCACTTTGAAATAACCGATCCCAAAGTCTTTTATATTTAGTCACTGCTTTGGCTCTAAAATCGAATGCGATCCCTCGAATAATTAAGCCGATTATTAAAAATAAAACAGGAAGATATAATTCTCTAAGGAAAATATTATGCGCTTCAGGAAAGGCGATTAATAAAATACCAATAGCTAATACTAACCAAGTCTCATTGGCATCCCAAAAAGGGCCAATTGATGCAATCATTTGATTTCTATAATCTTCATTTGTTTGATGGAGTAATATGCCAACGCCCAAATCAAAGCCGTCTAGCACAGAATAGATTAAAACAGATAACGCCATTAAAAATAGAAAAATGTAGGGTAAAAGCTCTTCAAATGTCATTTCTAGTTCACTCCTTTGTCACTTTCTAACGCTTCGATGGGTGAGCGCGTATCAATATTAGAAGCAGAATCAATATTAGAGCCGGAATCAATATTCAAGTTAGATCCATCATGTTGCCCTTCATCGTACTCAACAACCCTTACAGATTTGCGCGCCATATAAAATATCGTATGTAAAAAAGCCCCCATGATAAAAACATATAAAAGCACGTAGAGAGTCAAAGAGATCACTACATTGGAAGGAGCAATGGTCGTTACCGCGTCTTTAACCATCAATATGCCACTGACAAGGTAAGGTTGGCGTCCAATTTCTGTCACATACCAACCGGCTAAAGTTGCCACCCAACCTGAAAAGCTCATTAAAACCAAAATCTTTAGCGTAATATCATTTAAGGCTTTTTTTCGCCACGTTTGAAAACTGACAAACCAACTCAATAAGAGCATCACTACGCCCAGGCCAAGCATAACTCTAAATGCGTAAAAAACGGGTTTAACCGGCGGATGTTTACCAATGAATTCATTTAACCCTTTTATTTCACCTTCTGGATCGTGAGTCAATATAATACTGGCGAGTTTTGGGATGGAAATTTCAAAATGGTTGGTTCTTTGTTCTTCATCGGGTATTGCAAATAGAAGTAGTGGTACGCCCTTTTGAGTTTCCCACACCCCTTCCATTGCAGCGACTTTTTGAGGCTGGTGCTCTAAAGTATTGAGGCCATGCAAATCACCAACAAATATCTGTACAGGAATTAAAATTGCAGCAACAGTCATGGCGGACTTTAAGGCGACTTTTGGCGCTTTTTTAGTGTCATTTTTTAGTAATCGATAGGCTGAAATACCTGCAATCAAAAATGAAGCGGTTAAACCAGACGCAAGCACAACATGGAAAAAGCGGTAGGGAAAGGAAGGATTAAATATAATTGCCCACCAATCTTCTGGATGAGCAACGCCATCAATCATTACATGGCCTTGAGGCGTTTGCATCCAAGAGTTCAATGCGAGGATCCAAAATGCAGACATGGAGGTACCAACGGCAACTAGAAAGGTAGCTACCGTATGCATCCAAGGAGGTAACCTTTTCATACCAAACAGCATTGCCCCCAAAAAGGTCGCCTCCATAAAAAATGCAGTTAAAACTTCATATCCTAATAGTGGTCCAGCAATGTTTCCAACGGTCGCCATATAGCCTGGCCAGTTGGTGCCAAACTGAAAAGACATCGTTATACCGGTAACTACGCCTATCGCAAAGGTTAACGCAAATATCTTTACCCAAAACCGGTAATTTCTCATCCACACTGGATGACCGGAGATATGGTGGCGAATTTTAAAATAAAACAGATACCAAACCAGAGCAATTGAAATACTGGGAAACAAAATGTGAAAACTAATATTTGCCCCAAACTGAATGCGGGATAACATGAAGGTGTCTAACAAACCAGGCTCCTTTTAGAGAATGCTCATTAAGGTGAAACATCGAGCAGATAAGATCTGAACCGAAATTACGTATAGCTATATTACACTTTGCTAATATAGCTAGTAAAGGATTATTTATTTTATTACAGTGATAGAATTGGCCGTCAATGTACCTAAAAATTTTATGCAAGAACGCGCGAGTCAATAGTTGTGCGATTATTAAAGCCGTGGATGTCAAAACTCATTGTAACACTTACCTGCTAGACTTCTTACCCGGTAAGCGGTAAATTATTGACGATAAAATTCATAGACATACAGGTATACGGATGAAATTAGCTCAACACTTAAAATTAACAGGCTTGATGCTCATGAGTATCACCTTGTTGGCAGCATGCTCCACAGATAACGATCAGGAGCAAAGCGCTAATGTGGAGGAATCTATCACGACTAATTCCACACAAGACAGCCTTGTGGTTACCAACTTTTCTGCCAATTCGCCTCGAAAAGAAGTGGCTTATCTTACCCAAGAACAAGCGAAAAAACGTAGCAATAGAGTGTCTGATGTTACCTATCAGCTAGGTTTTGAATTAACCGGTGAAAAGGACTTTAAAGGTCAAACCACGATTAATTTTGACCTATCTGACGCGGATTCTCCACTGACTGTCGATTTAAATAAAGCCACCATCGACTCACTTTTGGTCAATGGCGAAAAGATAGAAGCTAACTACAACCAATGGTTTATTACTTTGCCAAAAGATACCCTGCTAACTGGGCGAAACACAGTCACAATTGACTACACAAGACTGCATAGCACCAACGGCGAAGGTTTACACCGATTTGTTGATTCGGTAGATGGAAGAGTCTATCTTTTCTCGCATTTTGAGCCGGCGGCGGCGAATCAAATGTTTGCTTTGTTTGACCAACCAGATTTAAAAGCTACTTATGAGTTAACTGTAATTGCACCTGCTGATTGGACGGTTATCACCGCGACGGCGGAGACGAGCATCACTAAAACTGGCAAGTCTAATATTTGGAAGTTTCCAACCAGCAAAGAACTAAGCCCGTATAATTTCTCGATGCATGCGGGTCCGTATCAAGTGTGGTCTGATAATACTGGTAAGTATCCAATGCGGGTATTTATTCGCCAATCTATTTCTGAAAAAATAGAGCCTGAGTATTGGTTTAAATATACAGCGGAAGGTTTAGAATTCTTTGATGAGTATTTTGGAATTCCATATCCTTTCGCAAAATATGATCAAATTATTGTCCCTGATTTTATTTATGGGGCAATGGAAAATGCGGCAGCGGTAACCTTTGCAGAACGATCTTTTACGAACAGTGCCGAAATGACGGCCACTCAAAAACAGCGACTAGCCAGTGTAATCATGCATGAAATGGCTCACCAATGGTTTGGTGATCTTGTCACCATGAAATGGTGGAATGGACTTTGGTTAAATGAGAGTTTTGCTTCTTTTATGGGAACTTTAGCCACTGCAGAGGCAACAGAATTTGACTACGCATGGCGTAGTTTTTACGCTTCGAATAAACAGAGCGCGTATCGGCAAGATCAAACGGTGACTACACATCCTATTGAAGTACCTGTGCCTACCAGTGCAAATGCATTTGATAATATTGATGCAATTACTTATTCCAAGGGTGCTTCTACTTTAATGCAACTACGGCATTTATTAGGACCTGATGTGTTTCGAAAAGGTGTGCAGAACTACCTCACTAAGTATTCGTATAAAAACGCGGAGCTCGATGACTTTATTGGAAGTCTTGCCCAAGCGGCGGATAGAAGTTTAGATGAGTGGAAAGATCAATGGCTCTATCACGCCGGTGTTAATAGTATTAGCGCGGATTTCCAATGTACTGATGGCAAAATAACGAGTTTCGTTTTAAAACAAACGGCTAGTAAAGATTATCCAACATTAAGAGAACAGAAAGTCCAAATAGGATTATTTGGTTTTGGTGATGAAGTTTCTGGAGCTAGCAAATTTAAACTTACTCAGGCGATTCCTGTTATTTACAGAGGTGAGGAAACAAAGGTCGAACAAGTGATTGGATTATCTTGTCCTGATCTAGTCTATTCTAACTACCAAGACTGGGGTTTTGTTAAGGTCAATCTTGATCCAATTTCATTTGAGACAGCAAAACAACATTTAAGTGATGTCGATGATCCATTTTTACGCTCGATGTTATGGCAGAGTCTATGGGATAGCGCTAATGATGGTGATCTACAATTGTCCGATTACTTAGATGTTGCATTAGCTAATATCGGCAAGGAAAAAGATTACACGACTTTAGGCCAGTCAATGGGTGGAATAACAAGCGCTATGAATTATCTAAAATTGTTGGGTGATAAAGCCAGTAATTACCTTCAGCAAGTTCAGCCAAGACTAGAGTCAATCTATTGGGAAAATGCGATTAATAATGAACAAGGCTCAGACTTCCAAAGGCGTTGGTTTTTAGCTTTTGTGGGTAAAGCAGAAACTAGTACTGGACTGTCTAAATTGAAAAATTTACTGGACGGCGAAATAAACATACAGGGAATTAGCATTAATCAAGATGATCGTTGGAGCATTATTTATCAATTAAATCGATATGATTTTGCAGATGGTTTAGCGTTTATCGAAAAAGAACGGTTATCTGATAAAGGTGATTCTGGAGAAAAACGAGCAATTGCCGCAAAAGCTGTTCGACCCGATGCGGAGAATAAGAATTATTGGTTAAACGAAATCCAAAATCCTGATTCAACGTTAGCTTATCCTAAACAACGTTCGGTAATGGGGAGTCTTTATACCAGCGAGCAAAGCGAGTTAATTGAGGCGACTGCAGATGATATTCTGGAAAATCTTGCCGCATTAGACCAAAGTAAAGACCGTGTATTTATGCGGACTTATGCTGGTAGTTTAATACCCGCAACTTGCACCGAAGCAAGTGTTAAAAGACTTGCTGAATATATTAAGCAAAATGACCAGTTATCGAATGGGGTTAAACGAAGTTTGCTGTTGGCCCATCAAAATGACGAGCGGTGTGTGATGATTGGTGGGAAGTTTTCTAGCAAATAATCAGGTCAAATTATCTACTGATAGGCTCTAACCACAAAGGTAGAGCCTACTTTTCCTAAAGTAAAATAGTTGTAAATTCAATACCATGCGAGCTTCAAATATTTGCTTCTCTAGTTGAACAATGAAATTATGCTCCCGGCATAACCCCTTTTACAATTCCAATGCGTTATGTTACGGTTGTAACAGATGGTTGCAGAATACAGCCTTGATGTTTCCCTATATTTGGATTCCAACATCTCTCAATAAGACACAAATGGAGAAGTGATTATGAGAATAATAGCGATATTTCTAAGTTTTTTTGTCTGTGCATGTCAGGCTCAACCGTCCAGACAGTCCACATCCAAACCGCCAAAGCTATTACAGATTTCGCCAAAAGAACCGATAATAACTAAGGTTAATGCGGATATTTCTCTTCACTACTCCACAATTGAGTTCGTTTTCAGCGAGCCAATGCAGCGTATCGATGGAAACTCCATTCCAATTGAAACGCAGCCACAATTCTCTTGTGCTTGGTTTTGGACCGATGCACGCCATTTGGCTTGTAACCTCAATCAGTTTAGCGGCATCGAACCTGCTACGGCTTATCAAGTAGAAATTAAGAGTGGGTTGTATAGCCGCGACGGGATCCCCTTTAAACCTTATCGGTATGAATTTGAAGTAGCCAGACCTGAAATTGAAAGTATCCGTGTATCAAAATGGAATTCAATAAATGAGCCAGAACTAGCCATTGAGTTTAATATTGGTGTAGTACCGAAAAGCTTACGGAAACGGTTGTATTTGGTATCAGCTGAAGGTAAAAAAATATCATTGGCTTTGCAACCCGTGGAGGAAAAGGACACTGGCCAAACGTCGGAATGGTCCAAAAATAAGCGATGGATTCTGACGCCTAAACAGAAACTAAAAGAGGCTCAAACCTATTATCTAACTCAAAAATCAGGTATTCGCTCACCTTTTGGAAAGTTACTTTCCAAAAAACAAGCTTATAGAGAGTCGAGCCAAACGATTACCACCGTTGGAGAATTTGAATACTTGGGGTATGAATGCCGAGAATATCGGCAAACTGATCAGGAACAAAAGGGGATTTGCACTCCAGGGCAACGGATAAGACTAAATTTTTCTACTCCGATGCCTGAGTCTGAATTGGATAATTGCAAAGAAAAGCTTGAGAAACAAGGTGTTGAAATTAACCGTTCCAGTGGTAATAAGACTGACATAACTATCACGGTAAGCTTAGCTGCGAAGAAAACGAGTTTAGACTGTCTCGAGAAGGTAAAGGATATTTTTGGTCGTACACTTGATAAAAATGCAGAGATTACAATTGAAACATCAGACTTTCCAAGTGCTCATTGGAATAAACATGACGAAGAAGTACTGACTAATGAAGACAAATTAATCGTTAATCATCATTCGTTGAACACTGAACATTTAGATTTGGAAATACACACACTCGATCATAAAAGACAATCAATCAAATCCGAAGCTGAGTTTCAAAACGCAAAAAATGAAATCGCATCTTTCGATGCGCTTGATGGAAAATATCAAAATAGTTCTCAGATATCAGGATTTATAAGAGCGTCAGAACAGAGAATGGACATGGTCGCGAGTTTTAATATACAAAAAAGTAAATTTAACGTCACGTTACAAAGAAGCTCTGATCAGCTGTTAATTTTTGTGAGTGATATCCATGATAATTCACCTGTTAAAAACAAACCATTCAAATTGGAAATATCAGATGGCGGTATAAATACAAAGTATCAGTCGCGAACTAACCGTTATGGTATTGCAACTATTAAAGTTCCGAAACGGTTTTATTTCTATCCCAGTAGTTACTTGTTTACATTCGGCGTCAAGGATAAGGTGAGTCTAAACTACAACTATATTCTTCGATCGAAGATAAACAATGAGTCCAATAACTACGCTAACCCTACTGATGAGAAACGAGTTTTATGGGGAGCAACGGATAAACCAATTTATCGCCCTGGAGAAGTTGTAAAATACACCGCTTATCTTAGAAAGATCAACGGCACTGCAACGGAGTTAGTTGATTTGGAAAAACAATCGCTACTTTATGTCAGTGGACAAGGAATTAATTGCTATCGAGATACTTGTGATTCTTTTTATATGGATAAGAACTTAAAAATAAACAGCTTTGGAAAA
>Ga0256847_1000825_pt1 | contig 17604 bp, 12 predicted proteins | sample TeddybearmetaG_FD_189099 | JGI IMG/M metagenome (GOLD analysis project Ga0256847, IMG submission 189099) | Hydrothermal vent microbial communities from East Pacific Rise, Pacific Ocean - Teddybear | ecosystem: Environmental > Aquatic > Marine > Hydrothermal vents | place: Pacific Ocean: East... | reverse complement strand
GAGTTTCTTTACTCAGTCGGGATTATGGACTTTCTTTTCGTTTATAGCCTTATTATATCCATTTATGATAAAAAGAGTGGAGCATAAAAAGGTCTATAAATTTACTTTTTTATGGACGATAATTACTGTAATTCTATTGTCATTCATTCCAGAAAAAAAATCAAGGTATTTGCTACCAGTGTTAATTCCTTTAGCATTAAATACTGGGTTTTATATACATTACCTAATTCAAAAAAGCAAACAACTATTAAAATCAGATTTGTACATTGCTAATTTCGGGTTTGGTATTATTGGGCTAATCTGTATTGCGTTTCCTTTTGTAGGATATTTTTTACTTAAAGATACCTTAGATGGGTTTTGGTTGAGCTATATACTAACATCTATAGCGCTATTAACTATAGGAATATATCTTTTTAAAAACCTTTTCCATAAAAAGTTTGAACGTGTTTTTTATGCTACTATTCTGATGATGTGTTCAATTTTACTATTTGGATTTCCGCTCTCTAAAACTCTATATGATAATTCTAATTTTAACAATATTAGTATGTTGCGAAATACTAATTCTACAAAAAACATTCCTTTATATAGTTATTATGGCATTTCTCCTGAATTAATATGGGAACTTGGTGAACCTGTTACCATGGTGACTGATACAGAAGAACTTCCTAAAAAAAATCCTTTCGGGTTATTAATTACTGGTGATATCCCTACCGAATTGTATCAAAATTTTAGTTTACAAACTATCGATACTTTTGATATCAATTATATCAATGCATCAAAAAAAGGCTACAAAAAAAGGTTGACCAGTAAATTTTATTTAGCTATAAAAAAATAGATGCTTAAGTAACCTTGTAGACTATATTATTTTAATTAGCTTTGTAGGCTCAAAAATGGCGTTGTGGCCGAGTGGCTAGGCTGGGCTCTGCAAAAGCTCCTACAGCGGTTCGAATCCGCTCGACGCCTCAAAATCAAGGATTATTTTTTTAAAATAGTCCTTTTTTAATAAAAGAATATATTGTTATAGCAGCGGTGTTCCCGAAGTCTCGGGACACTCGACGCCTCAAAAACTTCATCAATTATGATGAGGTTTTTTCATTTTAATTCTTTAATAATCCTGTATATTTTACGCATCTTTGTATTCCAATTTTAAGCAAATGAAAATCTATCCTATAGAAACCGGAAATTTCAAGCTCGACGGTGGTGCTATGTTTGGTGTAGTGCCCAAAGTATTATGGCAACGAACGAATCCTGCAGATAACAATAATTTGATTGACATGAGTCTGCGTTGTTTGCTTATTGAAGATGGAGAAAAACTTATTTTAATTGATACTGGTGTAGGCAACAAACAATCAGAAAAATTCTTTAGTCATTATTATCTGTTTGGTAATTTTTCTTTAGATACATCTTTGGCTAAATTAGGATTTCATAGAAATGATATTACAGATGTATTCTTAACACATTTACATTTTGATCATTGCGGTGGAAGTATTCAATTCAATAAAAATAAAACAGGGTATGAACCCGCCTTTAAAAATGCAAAGTTTTGGAGCAATGCCAATCATTGGCAATGGGCAAGGGAGCCAAACGTACGAGAAAAAGCTTCTTTTTTAAAAGAAAATATTCATCCAATTCAAGAAAGTGGTCAATTAAATTTTGTTTCTGCTGGTAAAACTAATTTCAATCCGACATCAGAATTGGGTTTTGGCATCCTATTTGTAGATGGTCATACAGAAAAAATGATGATTCCACATATACAATACAAAGGGAAAACAATCGTATTTACAGCTGATTTGTTACCAACAGTTGGGCATATTCCATTACCTTATATTATGGGTTATGATACTCGACCATTAGTAACTATGGATGAAAAACAACAGTTTTTAAAATTAGCAGCAGATAAGAACTATCTATTATTTTTTGAACACGATGCGTTTAATGAATTATGCACCGTAGAACATACCGAAAAAGGAGTTCGATTAGAACAAACCTACTCATTTAATGAACTGTTTAATTAAATTATAAAAAATGAAATTAGTCAATAACCTCGGGGCAAGCCTACGAGGCATGAAAAAAGAAAAAACTTTTAATCATTTCGATGCAAGCATTGGGAAATTAAACCCATTGGTGGAATTAAAATCAGTTGTTGCCATTCTAACCACTTTTATAATAGCTAGTTGTGGAACTGCAAAAATTACCACAAATAATAACGCTAAAGAAATAACTTTTGTTACTGTAACTAATAGTATGGTTGCTAAACAAACGGAAATGACCGAAGAAGAAATACAAAGCTGGCCTCATGCTGATATTTTTACCGATTCAATACCTGGTATGAGTTTAGCTAAAGCTTATGATTTTGTAGTGAACAAAAAAAGCAAGATGGTTATTGTGGGTGTAATTGATTCAGGTATGGACATAGAACATGAAGATTTAAAAGATGTTATCTGGACCAATAAAAATGAGATTGCAAATAACGGAAAAGATGATGATGATAATGGCTATGTAGATGATATCAATGGGTGGAATTTCTTGGGAGGAGAGAAAGGTCAATCAAATCCCGAACAATTAGAAATAACAAGAACTGTAAAAAAATGGATGCCTCGTTTTGATGGCAAAACTGCCGATTCAATTGATGAAAAAGAGATGGCAGATTTCAATCTATTTGTAAAATTGAAAAAAGTTATTGATAAAAAAAATGCTGATGCAACCAAGCAGGCAACTCAATATACATTTATTAGAGATTTTGTAAGTACTACTAATGATACCATTCAAAAACTTCTCGGTAAAAAAGAGTATTCTCTTACTGAGGTTGACAATGCAACATTGACAAACCCTTCTTTGATGCAAGGTAAAATGATTATTATGAGAATTTTAGATGCTGGAGACACGGTTGATGCGGCACTAAATCAACTAAATGAAATTTTAAATTATTACAGCAGTCAGGTAAACTCTCATTATAAAATTAGTTTTAACGGGAGACTTACCGGAGATGACCCTTACAACATCACAGATACAAATTATGGAAACGGAAATGTAATTGGGTCTAAAGATACCGAAAATCATGGTACACATGTTTCAGGTATAATTGCTGCTAAACGTAATAATGGTATAGGCATGAATGGTGTTGCAAATAATGTACAAATTATGGCATTAAGAGTTGTGCCAGATGGTGATGAGTATGATAAAGATGTTGCTTTGGCAATTCGTTATGCCGCTGATAATGGTGCAAAGGTGATAAATATGAGTTTTGGAAAAGGTCGTTCTCCTAATGCTGAATGGGTCTATGACGCTATAAAATATGCCGAAAGCAAAGATGTATTATTGGTACATGCTGCTGGTAATGATGGTGGTAATTTTGATGTTGATGATAATTTTCCGAATGATTCAAAAGATAAATTGATTGAATTTGCTGACAATGTTTTAACAGTTGGAGCAATAACTCCCTATTTTGATGACAGACTGGTAGCATCTTTTTCTAACTATGGAAAAAATAATGTTGATATTTTTGCTCCGGGTACAGAAATTTATGCTACCTATCCAAAGAACAATTATAAATTTGAACAAGGTACATCTATGGCTGCTCCGGAAGTTGCGGGTGTTGCAGCTTTAATTCGCTCCTATTATCCGAATTTAACCGCAAGTCAAGTAAAGCATATTATTATGGATTCTGGCCTAGAATACCCAAACAACGTAATGAAACCTGCCCAAGACGGCGTTTTACCTGAAAACATCAATTTCAATGACCTTTCTGTTTCAGGAAGAATTTTAAATGCTTATAATGCATTATTAATGGCTGATAGTATCACGAATAAAAATTAATTGACTAGCATAACAAAACATTGACTTTTAAGAATAAAAACATATGAAAAAAAGTATCTTCACAATTCTATCTTTACTGAGTATTTCTATTTTCGCACAGAATCATCCGTATTGGCAACAGCAAGCAGATTATACAATGTCCATCGATATGAATGTAGATAATTATCAATATGATGGTGTTCAAAAAATAGTTTACACTAATAATTCTCCTGACACAATCCATACTGTTTTTTATCATTTATATTTTAATGCCTTTCAACCAGAAAGTGAAATGGATATTAGATTGCAAAATATCAATGATCCTGATGGTAGAATGACAACTAATTTAGGGACTAAAGAAAAACCTATTTTCGAAAGTAGAATTTCAAAACTACAACCCAATGAAATTGGTTTTATAAAAGTAAATACCTTACAACAGGACGGAGTAGACATACAATTTGAAACCATTGGTACTATTTTAAAAGTAATATTAAACAGACCTATTCAACCTGGTGAAAAGACAGATTTAGAAATGACTTTTAAAGGGCAAGTTCCTTTACAAATTCGTCGTTCAGGTAGAAATAACAAAGAAGGTGTAGCCTTATCAATGACGCAGTGGTACCCTAAACTTGCCGAATATGATTTTGAGGGGTGGCATGCCAATCAATATATTGCCAGAGAATTTCATGGGGTTTGGGGAGATTACGATGTGAAAATTACTATTGATAAAAAGTATATTCTTGGCGGAACGGGCTATCTTCAAAACGCCAATGAAATTGGTTATGGTTATGAGACTGGGAAGGTAAAACGCCCGAAAGGAAAAAAGTTGACTTGGCACTTTATTGCACCCAATGTGCATGACTTTACCTGGGCAGCAGATCCTGATTATACACATGATAAAATATTGGGTGAAAATAATGTTATGCTACATTTTTTATACAAAAAGACATTGGATAAAAAGTATTTAAACAACTGGAAAAAACTACAAACAAAAACAGCCGAATTTTTATCGTATTACAATAAAAATATAGGACAATACCCATATAAACAATATTCTGTTATTCAAGGTGGTGATGGTGGAATGGAGTATGGTATGTGTACTTTAATTACTGGTGAGCGTATCTATAAAAGCCTAGTTGGTGTTACGGCTCATGAATTTGCACATACATGGTTCCAATTTTTATTAGCTACAAATGAGGCGAAACACGAATGGATGGATGAAGGTTTTACATCTTATATCTCAAGTTTAGCTATGAACGAAATACTACAGCAAAATAAAGAAAATCCACATGAAGGCTCCTATAAAAGCTATACAAAACTTGCAACTTCTGGTTTAGAAGAACCGCAATCGCTGTATGCTGACCGTTTTTATTTTAACAAAGCTTATGGCGCTTCTGCTTATAGCAAAGGAGCGGTGTTTTTGGCTCAATTGGGTTATATTATTGGTGAAAATAACCTTAAAAAAACCTTAAAAAAATACTTTGAAGAGTTTAAATTCAAGCATCCCACACCTAATGATTTTAAACGTACCGCAGAAAAAATATCCGGTTTACAGTTAGATTGGTATTTAAATGAATGGACGCAAACTACGCATGTTATTGATTATGCTGTGAAAGCAATTAATACTACTGAGGTTGTTTTAGAAAATAGAGGTCTGATGCCTATGCCTATTGATGCAAAAGTAACCTATACAGACGGAAGTACTGAAATTTTTTATATTCCTTTACAAATGCTATTAGGTAAAAAATCAACGACTGCAACCGTTCTTACTGATTGGTCATGGGTACAACCAACTTATACATTTACAGTTTCAAAACCAATTCGATCAGTAGAAATTGATCCTTTAGAGCGTATGGCTGATATTGATAGAAATACTAATTTTTTGGAGGTTATAAAAAAGTAATTCAAACGGTTTTAATGAGCTCTAACACATAAAAAAATCCGCTTTACAAGCGGATTTTTAGATTTTATTTTCAAGAAAAATTACACAGTCATTATTTCTTTTTCTTTTACATTATATAATTCATCTATAATTTTAACAAACTTATCTGTTAATTCCTGTATGGTATCTTCAGAATTACTCTTCAAATCATCAGAAATATCTAGGTTTTTAATCTCATGGTTTGCATCTTTTCTAGCATTTCTAATACTTACCTTATCATCTTCAGTTTCAGCTTTTGCTTGTTTTGCTAAATCCTTACGGCGTTCTTCAGTTAAAGCCGGCACATTGATAATTACACTTTCACCATTATTCATAGGGTTAAAACCTATGTTAGCAATCATGATACCTCTTTCTATTTCTTGAAGCATACTTTTTTCCCAAGGTTGAATCGTAATTGTTCTTGCATCGGGAGTATTCACATTGGCAACTTGACTCAATGGGGTTTGCGAACCATAATAATCAACCATTACGCTTCTAAGCATAGCAGGTGATGCTTTACCAGCTCTAATATTTGCCAATTCCTTTTTTAAATGAGCTACTGCATTCTGCATATGTTCTTCAGCAGTATCTATTATAAATTGAAGTTCTTCGTTCATATTAATTTATTTTATATTACTAAAATCAAAAAGTAAGCCATAATTTGGTAAACTTCTAAATTTAGAACCTTATATATCTACTTTCGTTCCAATATTTTCACCTGATACTAATTTTAATAAGTTCCCTTTTTTGTTCATATCAAAAACAATGATTGGTAATTTATTTTCTTCACTTAAGGTAAAAGCTGTCATATCCATAACTTTTAAACCTTTGTCCATCACATCTTTAAACGAAATAGTATCAAATTTTGTAGCATCGGCATTCTTTTCAGGATCTGAGGTATAAATCCCATCTACCCGAGTGCCTTTTAAAATAACCTCAGCGCTAACTTCAATCGCTCTTAATACCGCAGCAGTATCTGTAGTAAAATATGGATTACCCGTACCTCCTCCAAAAATAACCACTCTACCTTTTTCTAAATGCCTTACGGCTCTCCGTTTGATAAAAGGTTCTGCAACTTGTTCCATTTTAATGGCTGTCAACAAACGAGTTTGTACATCTGCATCTTCAAGTGCACTTTGTAAAGCGAGTCCATTTATAGCAGTCGCTAACATACCCATATAGTCGGCCTGCACTCTATCCATACCATTACTGGCTCCTGCCACACCTCTAAAAATATTACCTCCTCCAATTACAATGGCAACTTCAATACCTTTTTCAACAACTTTTTTAATCTCCTGGGCATATTCAGCTATCCTTTTAGGATCAATTCCGTATTGACGCTCACCCATTAAGGCTTCTCCACTTAATTTTAACAAAATTCTTTTGTAGTGCATATTTTTTATAAGTTTAGCAAAGATACAAAATGTAATTACCAAATTCCAAATCCAAAACCTCTCTATAATTTGATTATTTTAGCTACTACTAACCTGAGTTCGACGTAATAAACAATTTAATTGTTTAAATGTTGAGTGTTTACGTCTTTGCGAACCCGTCTGACGACAAGGCAGGAACGACTGTGGCAATCTCTTTTTAATAATGAGACTGCCATACTGAAACTCCCGAAGCTTCGGGACAGCACAGGCTATTTTACTAAAAAAGGTAATCCCGAGGCCTCTGGAGCAGAGACAAATATTATTTAACTTGTTGATTATCAATAAACCTTAGTGATTTATTATATAGAAATCACATTGCTAGTTAAATTCCTTTCCAAATAATAAAATTACCGATACTCAAAAAAACAACGAACAAAAAAATGGTTTTACTTTCTTCTTCTCAAAAAACATCTTACTCTTTTCAATGCATCCTGAGTGTCCAGAATGGAAAATTAAATCTGTCAGAAGGGTCAAAATCACGCAATACTCTTATCTTTCTTTTTTGTAATTAAAGATGCTATCAACGCATATGGAAGTCCAAATATTATAATCCCTCCCAACCATCCTGAGATTTGAGCACTCAATAATAAAGCTTGATTCGTATCTTCCACTTCATTAGCTTCTTCTATTGCAAGAGCAATTTGCTCTTCTGACATTCCAGCCATACTTAGCATACTTTCACTCATACTATTAGAACTTTCTTTCATTAATTCTATTAATTCAGGATTCAGTTTCATCATAATAAACATAAATGCTACAGCCATAAAAGATGCTATAGCATATATAGCTATTGACGGAACAAAAACTTCTCCAAAGCCAAGAAAACCACCCAACCTTTTTCTTTGTTGAAGACCTGCTCTTATTAGAAAAAAAAGATAAATCACTGTATTGACAATAATACTTGTGCTAAAATCAAAATTGAGACTAGGGTTGATAAAGTGAAAGATTAAAGCAACAGCCATAGAAACTGCTCCTGCCAATAGTCCATTAATTACAATATTTTTCATAATAGGTTTGAATTCATCAATTTAAAATTTCCAAAAAGGAATGTTAACGGTTCTTATTTTAATGGAATCTTTAGTTTTTTCATCATATATTTTAGAACGAAGAGTTAAAAGGTGTTCTCCTATGTTTAAGCTATCAGTAGGGAAATAGCATAACAATCCTTTTTCATTCATATTGGGGTGGATATAAAATTTACATTTTAATGAATCATTATATGAGATATCATCAATGAATATTTGATTCGCGTCTAATAGTGCTGATTGAATTTGTATTAATTTTTTTTCCTTTTCTTTTTCAATTCTTTTATTCCACACCTTTTTCATACTATCTCTTTCATACCTCATATAATCGTCTAAATTCAATATACTTTTATCATATTTACCTGCATTAAATCGCTCCTTAAAACTCCTTTTAAATTTAGAATTTAAAGAGTCTTTTTTGGCCTTCCTATGTTGTTTAATTAATTTAACTAGCGCTGTTGATTTTTGATTTTCAAGATTTAATACTGTAGAGTCTTGTATCTTTCCTTTAAATAAATTATGTCTTAATCCAGATTTTCGATAGGCAGTTATATTATATTTATTGGAAAGCAACTCTTCATCTATTCCACCTTGTCTAATGAATATATTTGCATAATTACTTGTTATTTCATAGTTAGAAAGGCTTATCATTCTTATCCTTTTACGACTAGAATTTGATATCGCTAGGTTCTTTTCTCGTAAGTCATCATAATTATTGCTTGTAACTGTATGTTTTGAAATAAAATTGTCACCTTGGGATTGTCCTTTTATTTCAGGAAAATGGGGATTCGCTTCCAATATAAAGTTGGGCAAAACAAGTGTTAATAACAGTAAATATGGTATAGAAAACAAAAAAAGTCTTCTAGTATATTTCGTGTCTAAAAAGTTGTAAAGTAAAGGTCTATAAATAAATGATAAGGTAATAAAAGAATAAAATCTATAGATATAACCATAAACTTTAGAAAAGCTTTTGTCCTGTATCCTTTTAAATAATCCTAATGTTATAAAATCAATAAAAACAAAAAATGCTAAAAATCCAAAAATGGTATTGACAATAAAAGAAATAGCAAAGTAGGAAGAATCAAATAAATAATTTAAAATGGCCACTAATACAATCCAGAAAATAATAAAAAAGGCTAAGGATAAAAAGATAAAAAAGAGTAAAAATGTATATGCAAATATAGAACTACAAATCTTTTCTAAACGCTCTATATAATCGTCAAATCCACCAACTTTTTTCTTAAAATACTTATTAAAAGAATCAGAATATTTTAGTTTATCATAGTCAATATCTCCAGACACGTATCGCAACCCGATTGCCCCTATCCACAATCCCCTCATAATTACATGAATCAATAAATTGGTAAAGAAAACCAACCATGCTGCCCGAAGCATCTGTGTAATTACTTTAAGCACAATAGAAGCATCGCTTTTTATTGGTGCATTAACAGCTAAAAAATTAGTAAATGACTCCAGAATATCTCTACTCTCCCAAATTCCAAACAATGCAAATCCAGATATTAGTAATTCTAATTGCCAACTTTCTTGTTGTAATTTTTCTAGCCACTCTGTAAAAATGTTCTTCTTTCCCTTTTCTTCTGACATTGGAGTTGAAACTTTTGTACTATAATTCTATATACTCTAAGTACATTAATAAGTTAGAGATAAAATAACATAACCGTCTAAATATCATTAAATTAATCTATCTTATGACACTTATACCAATTTAACCTACGGGCAATGTACGAAAATATTTAAAAAATTTAATCTCATTAATTAGAAAAAAATACTTGTTAAAATTCCAAAACCAAAAAAACTTCATCTAACGATGAAGTTTTTTTGGTTTATTAAAAATAAATACTGAAACTCCTAATCCCGAGTACCGAGAAAGAACAGTATAAATTATCCTAAAGCAACTCTTTTAAAGTCAACTACAGTTACATCACCCAATGTTTTAACATATTGAGCCACGCTTTGTTTACTGTCCTTTATAAAAGCTTGATTTACCAAAGTATTATCTTTAAAGAAACGTTTTAATTTCCCTTTAGCAATATTATCTAACATGGCTTCTGGTTTACCTTCTTGACGTAATTGATCTTTTGCTATTTCAATTTCTTTTTCGATAGTAGCTTGATCAACACCGCTTTCATCCAAAGCAATTGGAGACATTGCTGCCGCTTGCATAGCAACATCTTTAGCTACAATAGCTGCACCATCCACAGCAGCTGACAGACCTACCAATGTAGCAATTTTATTACCTGCATGAATATATGAACCTACGAAAGGAGCATCAATTTTATCAAACGCCTTAATTTCCAATTTTTCACCAATAACGCCTGTTTGCTCAATTAATTTTTCAGCAACAGTCATTCCGCCAAAATCGGCAGCTAAAAACTCTTCTTTTGAAGCTTGATTCAATGCTATTTCTGCAAATTTATGTGCCAAATTTACAAAGTCTTCGTTTTTTCCAACAAAATCTGTTTCACAACCTAAAACGATAGACACACCTATTGTATTAGCATCATTTACTTTTGCAATTGCAGCACCTTCAGTTGATTCACGATCTGCTCTTTTGGCAGCAACTTTTTGTCCTTTTTTACGTAAAATTTCGATTGCTTTATCAAAATCACCATCAGCTTCAACCAATGCATTTTTACAATCCATCATTCCCGCACCTGTTGCTTTTCTAAGTTTATTTACTTCTGCGGCTGTTATTTTTGCCATCTTTTTAATGTTTATACGTTTATTTATTTAATTGTGTATTTGTTTTGCTACACAAATAAACAGACAAACAATTTTATAATAATTTTTTATTTTTCTTCTTTAACTTCTACAGTTGCTGCTTCAGCTTCCTTTTCAGCCTTAGCTTTAGCCGCTACAGCTTCCTTTTCTGCATTCGCCTTATCTTTATCAGCTTTTCTTTCACCTAGCCCTTCAGAAATAGCTTCTGTGATATATGATAAAATTTTATCAATAGATCTTGAAGCATCATCATTAGATGGAATCACAAAATTTACAGGTCTTGGGTCTGAATTTGTATCTACCATTGCAAAAATGGGCATGTTCAATTTTTTTGCTTCAGCAATAGCAATATGTTCACGCTTTATATCAACTACAAATATAGCGCCTGGTAAACGTGTCATATCAGAAATTGAACCTAAGTTCTTTTCTAATTTAGCTCTTTGACGATTAATTTGCAATTTTTCTCTTTTTGATAATGCATTAAATGAACCGTCTTGTTTCATCCTATCTATTAGAGCCATTTTTTTAACAGCTTTACGGATAGTTACAAAATTAGTCAACATACCTCCTGGCCATCTTTCAGTGATATAAGGCATATTCACACTTTCGGCTTTTTCTGCAACAATATCTTTTGCTTGTTTTTTAGTAGCTACAAAAAGTATTTTTCTACCGGAAGCTGCAATCTTTTTTAATGCATTTGCTGCATCTTCTATTTTTGCAACTGTTTTGTACAAATCAATAATATGTACCCCATTTCGCTCCGTATAAATATATTGAGCCATATTGGGATCCCATTTTCTAGTTAAGTGTCCAAAATGAACACCTGCATCTAATAATTCTTTAACGTCTATGTTTGCCATATCTTTTTTAGTTTACATTCCTTTTATTTAGCAATAATTAAGTAGCCCTTTTATTTGTTTTGGAGTCTTAATTATTTGGGTGCTAAACTGAATCCAGTCCCGAGACTCCGGGAGTTTCAGGATATTTTTAATTAATAATTTAGTTCTAAACGAGGATAACGAACCTCCCCAAAATATAGGAGCGGTATAATCCAAACAAAAGTTTGAATTAACGTTTAGAGAATTGAAATTTCTTACGTGCTTTTTTCTGCCCGAATTTTTTACGTTCAACCATTCTTGGATCTCTTGTTAATAATCCATGTGGTTTTAATACCGCTCTGTAATCTTCGTTCATAAACACTAAAGCTCTTGTAATTGCTAAACGAATAGCTTCAGCTTGACCAGTGATACCGCCACCAAATACATTTACTTTGATGTCAAATGATTTAACATTATCAGTCAATGTTAGCGGTTGCATTACTTTATACTGTAAAGTTCCAGTTGTAAAATAATTGTTTAATTCTCTTTTGTTTATCGTGATCTTTCCTTTTCCTTTAGAAACATATGCACGAGCTACTGCGGTTTTTCTTCTACCTATTTTGTGTACTATTTCCATTATCTAAGATCGTTAAGGTTAATAGCTTTAGGATTTTGAGCTTCTTGTTGGTGCTCTCCGCCAGCATATACATATAAATTTCTATATAAAGCGCTCCCTAATTTATTTTTAGGTAACATTCCTTTTACTGCTTTTTCAACCAATCGAGTTGGATTCTTTTCAAACATTTCTGTTGCAGTAAGTGATCTTTGACCTCCAGGATAACCAGTATGACGGATATATGATTTATCTGTCCATTTTTTACCAGTTAAATTAATCTTGTCTGCATTGATAACAACTACGTTATCACCACAGTCAACATGTGGAGTGAAATTAGGTTTGTACTTACCTCTAATTAGCATTGCTATTTTAGAAGCTAAACGACCCAATGTTTGTCCGTCCGCATCAACTAAAACCCACTCTTTAATAACTGTGGCTTTATTAGCTGATACTGTTTTGTAACTTAATGTGTTCACACTATTAGTTTTTGTCTATTAATAATTTATTTTTCCCTATCTAAAATGGGAGTGCAAATGTACAAACTATTATTTATATAACAAACAGTGTTTTATCTATATTTTTTGAGGATAAATTTAACAGATTTGAGAAGAGAATTAACAAAACCTTAAGACGTCTTTAGACTACCTTGCTTACTAAATGTGTAACATTTATAACTTAACAAAGTCTTTAATAGAATAACCAATATATTATCAAACGACCTCATGAAAAATTTCCTGACATTTTTGTTATTCTTTTTCTTCGCATTTCAAATTTCAAACGCACAAGAACAAAAAAATAAAATTCCAAAACGTATCTATACTACCAAGTTCTTAGGCCAAGAAAAAGCACCTGTAATTGATGGTATATTAGATGATGCTAGTTGGAATATTGTTGAATGGACAGGCGATTATATTGAAAATCAGCCTGATGAGAATACACCACCAAGCGAACAAACTAAATTTAGAATAATATATGATGAAAAGAACTTATATATAGGTGTAAGAGCTTTTGATAGTCAACCTGACAGTATTGTAAAACGACTATCTAGACGTGATGGTTTTGCTGGTGATTGGGTTGAGTTTAATATAGATAGTTATCATGATTTACGAACAGCTTTTTCTTTTACTATAACAGCAGCTGGAGTCAAAGGAGATGAGTTTATCACAAACAATGGCAATAACTGGGATAGTAGTTGGAATCCTATATGGTATGCCAAAACAAATATTGACGAGCAAGGTTGGACAGCAGAAATAAAAATTCCTTTAAGTCAATTGCGATTTGATAAGAGTAAAAAGCAAGTTTGGGGCTTGCAATCTACACGCCGTTTTTTTAGAAAAGAAGAACGTTCACTATGGCAGCGTAAACCGCAAGACGCACCCGGTTGGGTTAGTGAATTTGGTGAATTGCATGGTTTAATAGATTTAGAGCCTCAAAAACAATTAGAGATACAACCATTTACCGTTTTGCAATTTGACACGTTTCCTAAAGAAGATGGCAATCCCTTTAGAGATGGTAGTGATTTCAAATTAAATGGCGGATTAGATGCGAAAATTGGTATTACAAATAATCTAACACTTGACTTAACTGTCAATCCTGATTTTGGGCAAGTGGAGGCCGATCCTTCCTCTATATCATTAGATGGATTTGAAATCTTTTTTGATGAACAACGCCCCTTTTTTGTGGAAAACAATAATATTTTTGATTATCGACTTTCGCGATCACAAGCTGGTAACACTTTTGGGTTTGACAATTTATTTTTTTCCAGAAGAATTGGTAGAAGTCCACAAGGGTATCCGAATACCGTAGATGGCGAATTTGTAGATCAACCTGCAAATACTACTATTCTAGGAGCTGCTAAGTTTAGCGGTAAAACAAAAAAAGGCTGGTCTATTGGAATTTTAGAAAGCGTAACTTCTAAGGAATATGCAGAAATTGATAATAATGGAGAGCGAAGAGAAGAATTGGTTGAACCATTTACCAATTATTTTGTAGGTAGATTGCAAAAAGATTTTAATAATCACAATACATTTATTGGAGGTATTTTTACAGCTACAAACCGTAATTTAACTGATAATCTTAGTTTTCTACATAAATCTGCTTATAGTGGTGGATTAGATTTTAAACATCAGTGGAAAGACAGGGTTTGGTATGTAGGAGGAAATGTTGTGGTAAGTCATGTTGAAGGAAGCGCTGAGGCTATACAAAATACACAAGAATCCTTAAGGCATTTATTTGGACGTGTAGACGCAAGTCATTTAGAAGTGGATCCAAATCGCACCAGTCTTACTGGGACAGGAGGAAATATCCAAATTGGAAAAGCAGCAAAAGGGCATTGGCGTTTTGAAAGCGGATTTACATGGAGATCTCCAGAATTAGAAATAAACGATTTAGGTTTTCAACGTCAAGCGGATGATTTAAGACATTACACTTGGATAGGATATCAATCACTCAAACCTTTTTCAATTTTTAGAAGAATAGGTATTAATTATAATCATTGGAGCGCTTGGGATTTTGAAGGAAACCATAATCTGCTACAATTTAATGTCAATAGTTGGGCAAATTTCAAAAATAATTGGTTTGGAAACATCGGGTTGAATTATAGACCTCTACGTCACTCCATTTCTGCACTCCGAGGTGGTCCTAGACTTCGATCTTCACAATTTGTAAATTATTGGAATAATATTGGCACTGATAATCGTAAAAAAGTACGCTTTAACCTAAGTCACAATGGAGGTAAAGCCACAGATAATTCATTTAATTTCTTTAGCGTTCGTTTGGGCATTACATATCAACCTCTAAATGCGTTACAAGTTTCTATCAACCCTTCTTATAATATCAATAATGATAAACTACAATTTGTTGAAAATGTTGAAGTTGGTAATGAAACTAAATATATCAATGCAAAAATAGAACAACGCACATTGAGTATGTCTTTAAGAATAAACTATACGGTTAATCCAAATCTGACTATTCAATATTGGGGACAACCCTTTGTGTCTACCGGACGATATTCAGATTTTAAATCTATTATCAATTCACAAGCTTCAAATTTTGAGAATCGTTTTCTTCAATACAACCCTAACCAAATAACATTAGATAACAATAACGGAATTTATACCGTCGTTGAAAATGCCAATACTACCTTTTCATTTGGTAAACCAGATTTTTCTTTTGTACAGTTTCGTTCTAATTTAGTAGTTCGTTGGGAATACATACCCGGTTCAGAAGTGTTTTTAGTATGGTCACAAGGTGTTACAGGTTCTGGTGACCCTTCTGAAAATTTATTTTCCAATCTTGACAATCAAATCTTGGGTCAAGAAAAAGATAATACATTTTTAATCAAAGCTACTTATAGATTTAGGTTATAACCTGAGTTCGACCTAAGATTTAATATACAGAATCCTAAGAAGAGGTGAGATTTGAAGTGTAAAATTAAAAGGAATATCGAGATATTTTAATAATTTTACCCAAAAAGATTGCCTTTTCTTTGAATTTTCGAAGGATTTGATGAATTTTTTCCAATTACTCACCAAATATTTATTTTTATATTAATGTCTTTGTGAACCTCCTTTGTCGGTTTCTTGCCATATTTTTTCAAATTAACCCGCCTGCCCGCCGAAGGCTGGTTAATCCTTCAAAAAGACACCTACGAATTGAATAAAAATTCATTCAAAGTGTAAACAAATATTAGGTCGAACTCAGGTTAATAATTCGTAATTTTGTAGGATAACATAAAGAATTACAAAATGACATTAATAGCAACCGATTTTGGAATAGAAAAAGCATTGCAACAATTAGGTGTAAAAGACATAAATAAAGGAACCTCTACTGGTTCTCAATGGTTTTCTAATGGAGAAACTCTAGAGAGTTATTCGCCAGTTGACGGACAACTAATAGGTAAAGTAATATCTACAACCAAAGAAGATTATGAACAATTAATGAGTGCTGCTACTACGGCCTTTAAAACATGGAGAGTGATGCCAGCTCCGCAACGAGGAGAAATTGTACGTCAGTTTGGAGAAAAATTACGCGAATTAAAAGAACCACTAGGTAAATTGGTGTCTTATGAAATGGGTAAAAGCTATCAAGAAGGATTGGGTGAAGTACAAGAAATGATAGACATTTGTGATTTTGCAGTAGGTTTATCACGTCAATTAGATGGATCTACCATGCATAGCGAACGTTTTGGTCATAGAATGTACGATCAGTATCATTCTTTAGGCGTAGTAGGTATTATTTCTGCTTTTAACTTTCCTGTAGCCGTTTGGGCTTGGAATACTGCATTAGCTTGGATATGTGGTGACGTTTGTGTGTGGAAACCTTCAGAAAAAGCACCACTTTGTGGTATTGCTTGTCAAAACATTGCAGCAGCAGTCTTTAAAGAAAATGATTTACCAGAAGGGATTTCATGCTTAATAAATGGTGATTATCGCGTAGGCGAAATGATGACTACAGACAAACGTGTTCCTTTAGTTTCTGCTACAGGTTCTATTAGAATGGGAAAAATTGTTGCTCAAAAAGTGGCTGAACGCTTGGGAAGATCACTATTGGAACTAGGTGGTAATAACGCCATTATAGTAACACCCGATGCTGATATAAAAATGACAGTTATTGGCGCTGTATTTGGTGCTGTTGGTACTGCTGGGCAACGTTGTACATCAACGCGTAGATTGATTATTCACGAAAGTATGTATGACAATGTTAAAAATGCAATTGTAGATGCTTATAAACAGTTACGTATCGGTAATCCGTTAGATGAAAACAATCATATAGGTCCGTTAATTGATAAAGATGCCGTTGCTATGTATCAGGAATCCCTGAAAAAAGTAGTTGAAGAAGGGGGTAATTTAGTAATTGAAGGTGGTGTGCTTTCGGGTGAGGGTTATGAAAGTGGATGTTATGTGAAGCCTGCTATCGCTGAGGCGAATAATAGTTATGAAATTGTGCAACATGAAACGTTTGCACCGATATTGTATTTATTGAAATATTCTGGAGGCGTTGAAAACGCTATAGACATTCAGAATGGAGTAGTACAAGGGTTATCATCGGCTATTATGACGAATAATTTGCGTGAAGCCGAACGTTTCTTATCAGTTGCTGGTTCAGATTGCGGAATAGCAAATGTAAATATTGGGACCTCAGGTGCGGAAATAGGCGGTGCTTTTGGTGGAGAAAAAGAAACTGGTGGCGGTCGTGAATCTGGTTCTGATGCTTGGAAAGTATATATGAGACGTCAAACAAATACGATTAATTA
>Ga0256847_1000824_pt1 | contig 17615 bp, 12 predicted proteins | sample TeddybearmetaG_FD_189099 | JGI IMG/M metagenome (GOLD analysis project Ga0256847, IMG submission 189099) | Hydrothermal vent microbial communities from East Pacific Rise, Pacific Ocean - Teddybear | ecosystem: Environmental > Aquatic > Marine > Hydrothermal vents | place: Pacific Ocean: East... | reverse complement strand
GCTTGGTTGGAAGAGAAGGGTGGAATGGTAGAGGTGTAGCGATGATAGTGATTAGTTTCATTTAAAAACGCCGTTGATAGACCTACATGGATGTAGGAAATGCAGTTAATGCAGGAGCAATTAACTGCCTTCCTTGTAGGCTTGACTTGCTCTTCCATGAGCAAGACATTTTAATTGAAACTAGTCACTATCAATTTGGGTAAAGTGGCGTTGGAAAAGGATGAATTAGTAGACTCTAACTTATTTTTTTCTCCGTTTTCTCTGTGCCTCCATGGTAAATATGTTTTTTGTTTTTTTATTAAAAAAGAAGAATTATGGAAATAAATTTTGAGGGTGTCGAGCAGCAAACACTTGCTGACTTTACCGAAAAGTCTTACCTAAATTATTCAATGTACGTGATCATGGATCGTGCTTTACCTCATATTGGTGATGGCTTAAAACCGGTTCAACGTCGCATCGTTTACGCGATGAGTGAGCTTGGTCTAAAGTCGACGGCAAAGTATAAAAAATCAGCTCGGACGGTGGGTGATGTCTTGGGTAAATTCCATCCGCATGGCGATAGTGCGTGTTACGAAGCGATGGTGCTCATGGCACAGCCATTTTCTTATCGATATCCATTGGTTGATGGTCAGGGAAATTGGGGTGCGCCGGATGACCCTAAATCATTCGCCGCCATGCGTTATACCGAGTCGCGGCTTTCAAAATACGCCAACATCTTATTGGCCGAAGTGGGTTTAGGAACGGTAGAGTGGCAGGCAAATTTTGACGGAACGCTTAATGAGCCTAAAATTTTACCGGCTAAGTTGCCCAACCTTTTACTCAACGGCACTACAGGGATAGCGGTAGGAATGGCGACCGATATTCCGCCACATAATATCACCGAGATAGCCGAAGCCTGTCTCCATTTACTCGATAACCCCAAAGCGACCCTTGAAGATATCATGCAGTTTGTTCCAGGCCCTGATTATCCGACCCACGCTGAAATTATTAGCCCCCCAGAAGATATTATCAAAGCCTATCAAACCGGTCGAGGTAGCGTAAAAATGCGCGCGGTTTTTGAAATGGATGATGGCGATATAGTGATTCACGCTTTGCCTCATCAAGTTTCAGGCGCAAAAATTCTTGAACAAATAGCCGCTCAAATGCAGGCAAAAAAATTACCGATGGTCGCCGATTTAAGAGATGAGTCGGATCATGAAAATCCCACCCGTCTTGTGATTGTGCCTCGATCTAATCGAGTTGATATTGATACTTTGATGAAACATTTATTTTCCACTACGGATCTTGAGAGAAGTTATCGGATAAACATGAACGTTATTGGCATTGATGGAAGCCCTAGAGTTAAAGGGCTAGTAACTTTCTTAAACGAGTGGTTGGTTTTTAGAACGCAAACAACACGTAGACGTTTGGAATCTAGGCTTAAAAAAGTAAACGAGCGTTTGCATATTTTGGATGGACTTTTAATTGCGTTCCTAAATATTGATGAAGTGATCAAAATTATTCGCGAACAAGATAAACCTAAGCCGGTTTTGATGTCTCATTTTGGAATTAGCGATATACAAGCGGAAGCTATTCTTGAATTAAAACTACGTCATCTTGCAAAACTAGAAGAGGTAAAAATTAGGGGTGAACAACAGGACTTAGCAATAGAAAAATCTGAGATTGAACTTTTGTTAAGCTCTAAGCAACGTCTCAAGACTTTGGTTAAGAAAGAAATTAAGGAAACCGCTAAAGAATTTGCAGATAAACGAATGTCTCCGATAGTTGTTCGCGAGGAATCTAAAGCCTTACGTGAATCAGATTTAATGCCGAGTGAAACGGTGACCGTTGTACTATCTAAAATGGGTTGGGTAAGGTGTGCAAAGGGGCATGATGTTGATCCTACCGCACTCAACTATAAATCCGGCGACTCTTATGGCTCATCGGCAATAGGTAAAAGCAATCAATGGGTGGTATTCACTGATTCTTCAGGAAGAAGCTTTGCGTTGCTAGCACACAGCCTGCCCTCGGCAAGAGGGCAAGGTGAGCCTTTGACCGGCCGATTAAATCCAATCGCTGGTTCTAGTTTTATAGATACTTTAATGGCAAGCGATGAACAATGTTTCTTATTTGCCAGCGATGCGGGGTACGGTTTTGTTGGCAAGTTTGAGGATACCATTACCAAAACAAAAAACGGCAAAGCACTGTTGAGCTTGCCCTCTGGTGCTACGGTTTTGCCGGCTAGTCGAGTGGATAATTATGACAACCAATATTGTGTCGCGGTATCTAATCAGGGACGAATGCTAGTATTCCCGGTTAAGGATTTACCGCAGTTATCTAAAGGTAAGGGTAACAAAATCATGGGAATTCCCACGGCAAAACTTAAACTCAGAGAAGAGTTCGTCGTTTCTATCGCTGTAGTTTCAAGTGATCAATCTTTATTGGTTTATTCTGGCAAACGTTACTTGCGTCTCAAACCATCAGATCTAGAACATTATCGCGGCGAAAGAGGGCGTAGAGGTAATAAATTACCTCGAGGATTCCAGAAAGTAGATTATTTAGAAATTGAAACGAAACGGCAAGTAGTTGAAACTAAATCATGATCCGGTTTATCTAAATTCACGTATGAGTCGTGATGTGTTTGAATTTGAGATTGTTCTGTTTGGTCACACTAGAATCTATCCTGTTAACAATAAAACAGGGTGTCTGATTGAGATCTTCTATACTAAGTTCGAGTGGGTTTAATATTTCCTTGAGTTGTGATTCCTTAATTGAAAGTGTCACTATTTTTCCAAACTTTACTTCCAAAAATACCCGGCGTATTTTATCCAGAGTAGCACTTGGGATTGAAATTCCGGTCACTAAGTCGTGCTCGTCTTCGAATTGAAGAATTGAGGTTTTACACAGGCAGGCGCGCATTTTAATATCGATCTCTACGCTTTTCATCAATTTTTTAACTAACGCAATAAATCCTAAGCCGTTGCTGATAATTGCTTTCATATTGTGATCTTTGGAGTTAGATTCAAACGGGATCATGCAGCCGGTGAGTATATCGCCTTGAGACTGAATTCCATAAGCTTGAACCGCTTGGCTCAAATAGTCTTCAGCTAGAGTCAGATGTTCCGCAAAGCGGTTGTCTTGCTCTTGAGGAAGTGAAAATTCGATAAAACAAACTAAAAGTTGCTCAATTTTTCTTGATGCAACCCATTGATCAGATGCGTGCGGAAGACTGATATGTTCCTTGAGTTGCTGAGGATGAGACTCGGAGAGTTCTCTCATTGAAGCCAGCCAATCCTGTTTATTTTCAGATGGAATAATTCTATTTTGCACCAGTAAATGTTGGCAATAATTCGTAAGTTCGCGGATACTGGATTGGAACCGAAAAACAATATATATAAGTAGTCCAAAAGCGACCAGCGAGATCGAACCGATGATCAGCTGTATTCTAACAAAGCTCTCTCGAAATTTTTGTTCCAATAAACTGCGATCTATTTCTAGCTTAAACCAACCAGCGGTAACATTTTGATAGGCAATTTTTTCAATAAAAGGAATGCTATTTTGTTGGGCGATAAAAATCTGCTGCTGTCGTTGCCGCTCGTTTCCTGATTGACTCGCGTAGTCAAGCTGAGTAGAAGACTCAATATTTTCTAGTGCAGCAAGTTCGGCATTATTGGATGGATCATATTTAGACGGTTGCTCAATACTGGGGTCTTGATCTACGGGATAGAGACTAACTACCTGCCCATCTTCCGAGAAAATAGTCGCTTTCTTAATATAAGGATCTCGAGCGACATTTTCCACCAGTAAATTGAGTTGCAATATATCTTCCGAAAGCAGTGCCTCAGCGCTGGAGTCTGCCGCAAGCTTGGCAATACTGTGGGCATATTCTGAGGTGCGGTTTATGACTAGCTGTTCCACCTGATAACTAATAGTGAACCAAACCGTGACTAGAATAACTAAAACTGCACCAAGACAACTTATTAGTATGCCCCGTAATAAATTTGGAGGAGGACTATTCTTATTCGTTTTCTTGTTCATCAGCCTATTGTAACAACTATGCCGTTTAAGGCAATTTATCGTGTAAACCTTGTAAATTAATTGGCTTCATGTAGAGTTCTTGTCGATACAATTCATACACCCTCGCACAAAAGAGAATATTAAACTTGTTAGACAATAATCAAATATACATTCACGCTGATCAGGTTATTACAAAAGTGAGTGAGCCTGAACTCAAAGATATGTCCAAGTTAACACTATTTGCAAATCACGAAGGCAATAGGGACGAATCACAAGTGCAGTGCTTTTTGACATTGTTTGATTCGTCTACTCATACCGTCTATTTTCGACAGCGTAAAAGTTCAAATCTAATTTTGTGGGATCTTTTTGCGCCGAGCGACACTCTACAGCGTTTATTGCAATACAGCGTAAAGGCATCAAAATTCGATTATCTATTATGGCCTGAGAGTTGGCAGTCACCACCCAAGCTGTTGGTATTTGATATGGATTCAACCTTCATTCAAATTGAAGTGATTGATGAACTGGCGAAACGACATGGCGTTGGGGATTCAGTCTCGAAGGTTACAGAAGCGGCAATGCGAGGCGAACTGGATTTTTCTGCGAGCCTTATTTCGCGCGTTGCCTGTTTAAAAGGTCTATCACAGACAACTATAGCAGACATTTGTGCTGACTTACCCTTGACTGAGGGAGTGGATCGGTTGGTGAAAAAATGCCATCAAAGTGATGTAAAAGTTGCGATAGTTTCGGGAGGCTTTACGCCTTTTGTGGAGCATATTAAAAAGAACATGGATCTTTATCAGGTTAAAGCCAACGATTTACAAGTAAACTCAGGTCGACTAACTGGGGAGTTAATGGGAGACATCGTGGATGCAAAGGCAAAAGCTGAGTACGTTATAGAATTGGCGTATAAACTTAAATTGAAAAACACTGAGATCATGACCATTGGCGACGGCGCAAATGATTTACAGATGATGAGAGTAAGCGGCTTTAGTTTAGCCTATCGCGCCAAGCCTGCAGTTCAAGCTGAAGCGCGAGGTCGGATGAATTCTACCCATCTTAATCATTTGATTGATATTTTTGATTGGTAAAAGGATTTTATCTTGAAGCTGTTTTTATTTTGTTAAAAACCGCTAGAAGAGAAATCATATTCCATTTTCTTGCTCGGTCGTTGCAAATAATAACCTTGTATATAACGAACATTCATGGGCCACAGCGCAGCTAGCATAGCGGCTTCTTCTACTTTTTGGATAATGCTCTGCTTATCCCTGGTATGAATTTCGTCCAGTAAATGTTGCACATGCGCCATTGTTTCGGCATTTAAATGAAGGTTTTCGGTAATTTCATCAGATATTTTTACGTAGTCTACGTCCAGTTGATCGATAAGTGTTATCTGCTCAGGATCCGCTCCAAAACGCGCCAAACAAGTAATGATCCCTTTAGATTTTAATTCTGCCGTAAGCGCGATGACCCTTTTTAAATGGTTGGCGGCATCCACTTCTTCAAACTGAAATACCAATTGTGATTTGTCCACTTTGCTATTGACAATGATTTCTTCAATAAATGAAACCATCGATTCGTCAATCAATGACACGCTAGATAGATGTACCAGGATCTGTAGTTTCTTATCCATCTTTTGAGCCTTAATCTCTCGCAGTGTTTGGGTGATAATCCACTTATCCAATTTTACTCCCAGACCAACCACCTTAGCGATTGGAAATACTTTTTCTGAATCGAGAACATTGCCTTTATCATCGGTCAGTCGCAGTAAGGCTTGGTAGAGAGGTCTTTCCTCACCATGTAATTTAACAATAGGTTGGTAAAGTAATTCCAATCGACCTGCTTCAATGGCATCTTGTATTTTGTCCACCATCACCGGATCGACATCCGCTCCAACAGAGTGAATTGCCTTATTAAAAACCTTATAACCATCGCCATTGGTTAGTCGGGAAGCGGCGCTGTGGGCGTCAGATATATATTGATCTATTTTTGAATTCTCATCGCCAATCGGGCATATACCAATGCTTAGGGTGATCTTAACCGTGTGCCCTTCAATGTCGAAAAGGTGAGGCTTAATTTCGTTGCAAAGTTTTTCAGCAAGATCTTTGGCTTTCTTGCTCGATTTATCTAGGATTAAAATACCAAACGAATGATCGCTCAATCGCGCTAGTGTATTTTCTTCATCAACTTTTTCCGACAACCATCGTGCTGCTTCTTGAGTCACTTTTTCAACCCCGGCTATTCCATATTCGCCTTTGAGTTGGTTGATTTGATCGTATTCAATATAAAGCAAATTATAGGTACAGGCCTTTTCGATGGCATTTGCTTGGGCTTTGTCTAGTTGTTCTGTGAAATAAACCTTGTTGTACAAATCGGTCAGCGTGTCCATGGCACTAATTTCTTTGAGTTTTTCTTCTAGTTCCGATTGATCGGTTGCCTGTCGGATTAATATTTGGGTGCAGTTTTCGCTGTCATAATTAGCCGCCGACAGTGTCATGATTGCCTCAAAAGTGCTCATGTCTGAGCGAGCACCACAAAAGGCGAAATTTTGTTGATCGTTATTCATCGCAATGTCTTTTAGGTGTTGCTTAAATTCGCCTTGGTTTTCTTTGGTGATCATATCCAGTGCTGGTACACACATAATTTCATCATGATCGGAGTAGTCAAATAAATCCAAATACGCGCGATTCGCGTAAACGTGCATACCATCATGAATATAAGCGATGGCATCTCGAGAGCTATCCAAAAGTAGAGTACAGCGTTTTTCACTTGCCCTTAAGGCAAGCTCCGCTTGAACTTTTTTACGGCGATCCTTTAGGTTATTGATTTCCTTGATGGTCAGCATGCAAATCATTTCCAGATTTGAGTGGGAGACAGTGTTGCACGCTCCGTCAGTTAATGCTTGAACAATGAGCTCGTCCTGCATGTCATCTAGCATGATTATGGTTGGTATATCACGACCGAATTGCGCTATCTGCTCAATCGCCTGAGTGGCGGAAAGATCTTCGTGATTCGGGATCGCCAGTAGAAGATCTGAAACTTGCTTTTCTAGAATAAGCGCCAATTCCTCGGGGTTTAATATTTGCGTCGCTCTAACTGCATAACCTCGATTTCTGAGCGCGTTGATGATCGTTTCGGCGTGATTTGACGAAGGTTCAATCAACAACAGATGAATAGTTTCTACTTGTGTGCCCATTATAATTATTAATGTCCTTAAATGAGATCCCAAATTCCGTCCATATCTTCAGGGTTTTCCTGACGGGGGACAAATGGTTTTGGTTGTTTTTGAGATTCTTTACTAATGACTTCAAAACCAAACTGCCTTGAACTTCCAGAGTTGGCTATTTCTTTGGTTAAGCGAACATCATATTCTTTGGTTAATTCCATAACTCGTAACTTATTTTTAATATTAAAAGCCAACGGATTGGTGATGATGGTTGCTGCCTGACCGACACCGGTGAGAGCGGGTAACATCAATGCTCGTTGAAAATTATTTTCAGCGCTACGGCTGTTTCGTAACTGCACGCTAATAGGAATGACATTGGGCGCAAGTAGCTGAACGCCCATTTGAATCAGGTCTCCTTGGGCTTTCCGCCGAACCCACCTAACCACCCCTATGCCCCAATGGTGACCGATGCTATCTTCCTCTATTAGACCAATTATCTCGCTGGTTTGTGCATGTTTGGGTAATAGACTCGAAGGAATTTGGATACAGTATCCTCCGGGGCTCATATTGATCAGGGTACATTCTTGAATTTTATAACACTCCCGAACGATAGTATCAGTACTTCTCGGAGTCACTAGATTTTCTTTGCTCACCTCGCGGATGGCTTGATCAGGCCGATATAATTTTGCCCATACATCTTTGCTAGCAATGGCGGCAGTGCTTAAATAATGACGATTAGGAGCAATTGATTCACGATGTTTAGTGGCTACCACTGATAAAGTTGCGTTTTTAAGGCTTCCTTCCATTGCATCTAACGTAATAACGGGCTGATCTTCATCATCACTATTTTCTTGAGCCTGTTTAGCTAGTAGATATTCTGATAGTAAATAATGAGTCGCGCCCAATCCTACGCTAACTTTAATTGTTTCTTCACACCCGGTTCTGGCAAAACTTCGTTGTGAGCCTTGACTCCAGCAATGCATCAAATGCTTATAGATCATTGCTTTTTTCGCGCTGTATCTGCCGGTCTCTGTCACTTGGGCGAGATCAATTTTAATTCTTTCTATTGCAGCCATTACTGAAATTTTGAGCACTCTTTCTTCCTTTTTAACTTGATACAACGCTTTGCTCTTGGGTGCTGTATGGGAGTTCAAATCGATGTAAAAAGGATGTTTACAATAGGAATGGGCTTCTAAGGTGCAATATTCGATGTAGTTAGGTAATAATTCCCATACCAACTGGATTTCATTTTGTTTTAGTTGATAAGGATTACCGGTGCTTAATAGCAAAATCCGCATAAAACTTGATTTAGTGGAAATGAAATGATCTTTCTCTTTTCCAAGTTGTTGATTTTCGACGCCATTTTCTTTTGCTATGCTGTAAAGTTGGTATAACTCACGCCAAATTCGCCCAGGAACGCTAGTGTAAAGTTGATAGCACCTTAAGATAACCAATCCATGGTACTTCATTGCATTGCATATAGCCTCGGAAAGAACTTTCTTGGTTGAGCGCTTAACACCTTCACTAATAACCGCTTCAATAACTGCGTGAAAGCCGATAGAAAGCTCTGTTTGTATCGCCTGAACTAATGCGGCTATTTTTCTTTGTTTATCTGTGAGTGCGATATGATTGTTAATATATTGTCTTTCAAGGGAGTCAACCAGCCTTAGCGCTACTTTTTCCAGAATATTGAGTACATCGAGTCGAACGCTAGGATCGACAATAGTCTGGTTGGCGTCAACCAGTAGACGATAAACACTTTGTGAACTTTCACCCAGATTCGCCTCAGGTAGTTGCTTTACCCAAGCCGTGATCGACTTGCTAGCCAGTTCAACCGCCGGCTGATTGTATACCTGAAGCTCTCTTAATGTTAAGCCTGTACTGCCTTGCTTCATCTAAATTTTTCCAAATGTCTAAATCCATACTTTACTGTTAGCGTTTGTATCGCTGTTGTCGCTAAAAAACTAGAATGATAACCAATTGGTCGATCGTCATTTGCTGGCAATTTTCCCCAACTACCAAATTTTGGCATATCTACCCTATAGATAGTCTATTTTTCGTTAAAAGTCACGGGCTTAGCCATGATTTTTAATAAAATGAGTTAATTATGTTTTTATCCGTGTATCTGGTGCTTTTTTACCCGAGCAGGCGTTGATAGTGTAGATTGTTGAAGGTGCCTGCATCTTGAGGTTTAATGGGTATATATTTGCCATTAGGTCTAACATCTAGACTTAGAAACAGGTATCATTTTGGGCAAATTAGCGACTAGAAATAAAGAGAGAAGATTGTGGCTTCAATTTCAACCAATGATTTCCGTGCTGGATTAAAATTTATGCTGGACGGAGAGCCCGTTAGTATTGTCGAAAACAATTTCGTCCGTCCGGGTAAGGGGCAGGCGTTTGCCAAGACTAAAGTGTTGTTTTTATTATCCGGACGAATTGTTGAAAAAACCTTTAAATCGAGTGAAAGCTTTGAAGCTGCTGATGTGATGGAGACAGATATGGAGTATCTCTATACGGATGGTGAGTTCTGGCATTTTATGGATGCAAACACTTTCGAGCAAGTCGCGGCAGATGCAAAAGCGGTAGGTGACAACGCAAAATGGCTCACAGAGCAGGATTCTTGCATGTTAACTCTTTTCAATGGTACACCAATCTTGGTCAATCCGCCTAATTTCGTCATTCAAGAGGTGCTCGAGACAGATCCTGGATTGAAAGGTGATACCTCTGGAAGTGGCGGAAAACCAGCAACACTAACTTCTGGCGCCGTAGTTCGTGTGCCGCTTTTTGTACAAATAGGAGAAAAGGTTAAAGTCGATACCCGTAACGGAGAGTATGTTTCTCGAGCTTAAGCTTTGGACTCTTTTTTTACCTTGTCTTCGGTTTTATTTTTAGCTCTATTGCTCGCTTTTAAAGAGGTAATTTGTCTTGCTTGCTCTCTCGTTATCTTGTGAATGGAATCGATATAGCATTTTGTGCTGTGATGACGTGCAGGAATAATCGAATCAAATTTTGCCTGAAGACTCGAACCGCTACTATCCACTATAATTGCATTTGTAAAATCTAGGTCGTTACAATAGTTCTTAAGAGAGATCAAATAGGGCCGGTTGAAACTCGCATTTAATATCAGATGGTGATTGTCTAGCGACTGCCAGCCTTGAAATCTAAAAGAGGTAATTTTTTTGACTTCTTCCAATTTGTTTTCACTAATATAGTCGGCGTAAATCGGTATTTTACTAGCCTGCTTTATACTTGCACAAGACGTTAGCAGCAGGACTAAAGAAGCTAGAAGCAATTTGCTCAATAAATGACGTTTTAACATAAGATCCCTCGCAGAATTTAATTGGCATCAGTACTTTAGAGTAGAATATCAGACAATAGTTTCAAAAACCTCGACAAATCCTCATTTGGGTTAACAACAATTACCCGTTATGCACTGGTTAGTGATTTAAAGCGAGAGCTAGAAATAGTTTCCATCAAGAACAAAACAAATTTTATAGTTGAAATATTATGTCTGCTTCTGCTCTCAGAAAAAAAATTAACCAGCGAAATCAACTATTTAACCAAGTCCGGCAGTTTTTTGAGGCTAGCGACATTTTAGAGGTCGATACTGCGCTAATGAGGCCGTTTACGGTCACTGATCCTTACATGTCGGCTTTTTCTGTGATTTCTACTTCTGGAAAAAGGCAGGGTTATCTGCAAACATCACCAGAATATGCAATGAAGAAGCTATTGTCCGAGGGTTCCGGCGATATTTTTCAGCTGAGTAAAATGTTCAGAGCGGAAGAAAGCAGTAATATTCATTTGAGCGAGTTTACCTTGTTAGAATGGTATCGATTAGGTTTTGATCACAACCAACTCATTCAAGAAGTATGCGAATTTATAAAATATATTGTTGGTTATAGAGAAGTCGTTAATTTGGATTACAAAGACTGTTTCTTGAAACTGCTTTCTTTTGATCCGCACAACATCTCGTTGGATGAGCTCGCAGACAAAACACGATCGTTATTAGGCGAGCTTCCTGATAATTTACTTAAAGATAATTATCTCACACTGCTTTTCTCAGAAAAAATAGAAGCCAGTTTTGATCCAGATGTGATCACAATAGTCATTAATTATCCGGCTACTCAGGCTAGCCTAGCTAAAACGCGTGTAATTAATGGCCGTTTAGTCGCTGAACGCTTCGAGATATTTTTGGGCGGTATGGAGCTGGCAAATGGGTTTAACGAATTAACCGACGCAAAACAACAGCTAAAAAGATTTGAAGATGATAATCTAATCCGAAAGAAACTAGACTATCAAGACATTGAGATAGACAGAATGTTCATCAAAGCATTGGAAAAGGGATTACCGGACTGTGCTGGTGTCGCGTTAGGAATCGATCGTCTTTTGATGATTAAATACGGCGAATCACATATCAATAAGGTTACAACGTAACAGCAGGTACCGTTTGCGGTGAGTGCGTCTAACTTAATATAATAAATAGGAAATGTACATGATATTATTGTCGCGTACATTTTGATCACTCTTTTGTGCGTAATTTTGGGCGTTTTTAAATGCATAACATTTTAATCATCGATGATCGAGCTGATATTCAACTTAGTTTAAGAATGTTATTAGAAGAAAATGGCTATTCAGTCCATTTAGCCGATAGTCCCGCAAGCGCTCGTTCTGAAATACAATCTAAGCCAATCTCATTGGTTTTACTCGATATGAATTTCTCACTGGATACTACCTCTGGCGAAGAAGGGATTTCGTTTTTGGGATGGTTACAGACTTCTCCCTATAACATAGCAACCATCGCCATGACAGCATGGTCAAATACTGATCTCGTGGTCAAAGCTATGAATTTAGGCGCGAACGATTTCATTGAAAAACCTTGGAAAAACAAACAACTGTTGCATGCCGTTCAGCAGCAATTGTCAATTAGTGAATTGCAAAATCAAAACAACAAGTTAAAACAACAGTTGTCTCTTGGGCAACAAAGAAATGTTGAAAAATATCAATGGCGTTCCAGCTGCATGTTGGAGTTGTTTAACGATATAGATTCTATTGCAAAAACAGAGGTAAATATTTTGTTACGTGGTGACAATGGCACAGGTAAAAGCGAACTTGCTTGCTTTATCCACAATCATTCTCTTCGAAAAAACAATAATTTAGTACAGGTAAATATGGGAGCAATCGTCGATACATTATTCGAAAGCGAGATGTTCGGACATAAGAAAGGCGCTTTCACCGATGCCAAGAATAATCGAATTGGGCGTTTTGAAATGGCGGAAACGGGCACCCTGTTTTTGGATGAAATTTCGAATATTCCCCTCGCTCAACAAGCTAAACTTTTACGTGTATTAGAAGCGGGTGAATATGAAGTTTTGGGATCAAGCCAAACTTTGCACACGAACTCGCGATTAATTTGTGCTACAAATACTGATATAAAACAATTGATTAGAGAAGATTTTTTCAGAGAAGATCTTTATTTCCGTATAAATACCATAGAACTTATATTACCTCCGTTATCGGAGCGATTGGATGATATTGTTCCGCTTGCAGAATATTTTATTACGAAGTTTACTACTAAATATCAACGTGAAGAAATGATGCTTTCCTCTGATGCCAAGAACACGCTCAAAAATTATGATTGGCCTGGTAATATACGTGAAATGAGTCATTTAATTGAACGTTCCGTTTTATTGCACACCGGAGTAAGAATAAAATCTACAGATTTAGGATTATCGAACCGACAAAATTCGTTCGAGGATAGCCTGCCATTAATGACTTTGAGAGAGGCAGAAATCAAGTTAATCCGTGCCGTGTTGGTAGAAACACAAGATAACATTCCAAAAGCCGCAAAAATTTTGGGATTAACCAAAGCGTCTATGTATCGTAGACTCGAAAAATATGCACTCCAAAAACACTGAGTCACTGGAATCTTATTTGACGACTCGTTTATGGCTGTTGTCAATTCCATTGATGCTGGGGTTTGCTGTCATTGCTAACCTTTATTCGATGTTAACAAGCACGATTATCTTAATTGAGTTGTTTTTGTTTTGTTTGTATTTTTTGATTATTTTTCAGATCAAAAAAGTGGTTCTAATAGCCTACAACCGATCTATTTTACATATTGAAGCAATTCTTCAGGAGGACTACCAGCAATATGCGAAAGCTGCTTTTGCCAAAGGTAAAGTGCCAGAGCTTCATAGCAAACTCAATCTGCTAGGCGACAGTATTCAACTACAAAAATCCCGATATGATCAACATGCATTCATTGTGTATCAATTAATTACTCAACTGGAATCCCCTATTTTAGTCTTTAATGACAAGCAAAAACTCACTTTTGGTAATGACGAGTTCTATCACCTTTTTGGACAGCCTTGGCAAATGTTTCGTTTTGGATCGGCTCACTTACTCGGATTGCAAAAGTCGAAGGAAATATGGCAATTTAAAGAACATAGCAAGAATACGAAATGGCAAATTAGACACAGTCGGTTCATTGATGACGGGCAAACCCATGAGTTATTAATCTTTATTGATGTTGAACCGGTATTGCGTTCGAGCCAGCTAGACGCATGGCAACAAATTATTCGAGTGCTTGGTCATGAAATTAGGAATTCTCTAGCGCCAGTTTCTTCGCTGGCTGAAACACTTGCGGAAAAATCGGTCAATAAGAACGACAAGGTCGCTCTGAGTGTAATTACCGAACGGTGTCAGCACTTACAGGATTTTGTTACCCGATATTCGAGTCTTTCGAACCCCTTAATTCTAAAACAAAAGTGGCTAAACGTAAGCAAATTAATGGATATAGTTAGTGGGTTATTTAAGGATCTGGAAATAAAAATAATCAGTAAGATTAACAAAATATGGGCTGATGAAACATTGTTGACACAGGTATTAATCAATCTAATAAAAAACTCCAAAGAGGCTAACGCGACCCACATAGTTGTGAATATTGATGAGAATTCCCGCTACCATCTCGTGAAACTATCAGACAACGGTCATGGTTTAACTAATATGGAAAATATTTTTGTTCCTCTATATTCCACTAAAACGCATGGACAGGGGATCGGCTTAGTCTTTTGTCGGAATATCATTGAACAGCATAAGGGTAAGATAGAATTGATAAACAACCCTATCTCTGGCGTATCCGTCAAGTTTCAAATACTAAAAAACAATGAGATTTAAGAAGCCCAAGAGGCAGGCTTTGTTTCAATATCGAACTCGATTGTTTCGATATTGAACTATTTTCACATTATTTCACCCTGATCTAACGTGAAAGGGCTGATCATGGGCGACTTAACTATTGGCATGATTGTCGCATTGTCCTTATAGAACCTAGAAAAGTCAGCGAGCACGAAAGAATGGATGACCCCTATCATTAATTCTTTAATGTTCGAAGGCTATTTCTAGGTTTGTTTTCTTCATATATTTAGAAATGATTAATTAGCGAGTAATTAGTGGATATAGCTAAAATAAAATCTAAGCCCCGGGGCTTGGTGGGAAAATCAATCTTGCCAGTGGCACTCGTCATTGCTTTAATCATGATTGTTTTGTATGTCAAAGACTCGATTAACACTGTCGAACTTGACCGCAAAGACATTTTGATTGCAACGGTTCAAAAAGGTGAATTGCAGCTGGTTATAGACGGCTATGGTACCTTAAAATCGAAACGCCAGCAGATCCTTACAGCCTTAACAACAGCCACAGTGCAAGAGATACTACTCAAACCTGGAGCAACCGTTACCAAAAGTAGTGTTATTGTCATATTGTCTAATCCAGAACTATTAGTACAAGCCGATAATGCTCAACAAGAGATGGCGTTAGCGAGAGCGAATTTACGACAGCTTGTTATTAATCAAAAAAGAGAAATTTTGGATGCTCGAGCAAACCTTGCAGAGTTAAGCTCTAGATATGAAACAGCCAAATTGCGTAGAATTGCCGAGGAAAAACTCGCAGAAAAAAACATTGTGTCGGATCTCACACTGAAAGAAAGCCAGCTAAATGAACAACAACTATTGCGAAGGATAGAGCTTCAAGAACAAAGAGCGGAACAGCTTTCTCTAGTACACCTAGAAGCCGTAAATATTCAACGCGAACGAATTAAACAACAACAAGGAAAGCTTGATACAGCCCTCAATCGTGTCGAAAAATTATCGGTAAAAGCAAACTTCGATGGTGTTCTTCAAAGGTTATCGGTTGAACTAGGACAAAGCTTGACGGCAGGTCAACAAATTGCATTGATAGGTAGTGTTAGAGAATTAATTGCATTAATACAAATACCACAAAGTCGAACAAGAGATGTCATTGTGGGGCAAATCGCTGTAATTGACACTCGTTTGGATAAAATTGAAGGGCAGGTTATCCGAATCGACCCTATCGTAGACAATAACACTGTCCAAGTGGAAATATCTCTACCTCCTCGACTTCCCAAGAGTGCTATCCCAGAACAAAGCATAGACGCGACCATCATTATCGAAACTCTGAAAAACGTTAACTACATTAAACGCCCCGCGAACGCAAGGGGACACACTGAGATGTTCTTGTATAAATTGAACACCTCTAATTCTCAGTCCTCCAGAACAAGTGTTTTGCTTGGTAAGGAATCCACCCTATTTATTGAAATAAAAAAGGGTGGCGTAGAAGGTGAGCAATTTATTATTTCAGACTTAAGTAACTACAAGAATCCACATATTGAACTAAATTAAATCAATCTTAGGGAGTAACAAATGACAAAAGCACTTATCGAAATGAAAAACGTGACAAAAATATTCGAAACCGAAGAGCTCGAAACACATGCGTTAAGAGATATTGATCTAGTCATTAACCAAGGCGACTACGTCGCTATTTCAGGGCCGTCTGGTTGCGGTAAATCTACGCTTTTGTCGATAATGGGATTGCTCGATTTCGCCAGCAAAGGCGAGTACATTCTCGATGGTACTAACGCAACTCAGTTGACACTGGATCAGGCGGCAGAGATTAGAAATAGTAAAATAGGCTTTATTTTTCAGTCTTTCAATTTAATTGATGAACTATCGGTATTTGACAATGTCGCTCTACCATTAAGGTATCACACTGATAAACCTAGCAATTCAGAACTATCCGAACGAACAAAAGAGTGCTTGGAAAAAGTCAAACTCAGTCATCGGATAAAACACAGCCCCAACCAACTTTCCGGTGGACAACAACAGCGGGTTGCCATTGCTAGAGCGTTGGTCGCAAACCCCGCCATTTTATTAGTGGATGAGCCGACCGGAAATTTAGATTCTAAAAGTGGCGATCAAATTATGGATTTGTTAACCGACTTGAATGACAAGGGCACCACTATTTGTATGGTGACTCACGACCCTCGTTATGCTGATATGGCAAAAACCCGAATTCAATTGCTTGATGGCAAGATACTAAGAGCACCAAAAAGTAGTCAAAATAGTTAAGCTTACCTGTACTAAATCGAATTACTTGGAGAATAATGATGAAAACAATATTTTCTCAAATCGGTTACTTACTGAGACAAGCCGCACAAGGTCTTAGACAAAAAATCGGTTTTGTTTCAAGTGTAGTGATAACTATGGGCGTGGTGCTTGGCGTGTTGTTGTGTGTATCGACTCTCGCCTATCTTCTGTTGGTCAAGCCATTGCCGTATGAAGATCAGGATAGACTGTACCGAGTGGATCACATTTTAGTGAGCAAACAAGGTGATCGGCAAGTACCGGCATTTACTTTTCCAGGGATTATGCATTTGTATGAAAAACAAGATGTATTTTCTGATACCGCACTCGTTTCTTACGGTGATGACGTGATTAGTACCGCAATCAATCAACCGGCTGTTAACATAGGATACATAACATCGGAATGGTTCAAATTATTTGAAGGTCGTTTTGAAATGGGGCGTGATTTTGGTGTAACCGAAGCAGTTAACACCAATCACCCTGTTGTCATTTTAAGCTACAAGACATGGCAAAAGGAATTTTCAGGGGATCCCAATATACTTTCCAAATCATTGGATATTAGTGGGGTCACTTATAAAATTATCGGCGTTGTTTCGGAATCATTTGTTGAACCAAAAATTCATGGGATTGAAAATGAGACCGGAGTATGGCTCCCTTGGGATTATAATTTTGGTACTCGATGGCGTGAAGAATGGCGAAAATTCACCTCTAGTTTGACTTTCGTCGGCAAATTAAAAGTCGGTATTTCTGAGGAGCAAGCACAACAAACTATTGAACCTCTGGTAAATGATAAATGGCAAGAGAATATTACCGGATTTGAGTATTATAATGGCGCTCATATTGAGATAGAAATGTCGTCGTTTAAAAATATCATTCTAGGAGACAGTCGAGGAACGGTTTATCTTTTGTTAGCGGGTGCACTAGGGTTAGTCTTTATTGCATTTACTAATATCGCTAATCTGTTTGTCTCTCGTACCGCGGAACAACAACAAACATTGGCTGTACACGTTGCGGTGG
>Ga0256847_1000823_pt1 | contig 17641 bp, 13 predicted proteins | sample TeddybearmetaG_FD_189099 | JGI IMG/M metagenome (GOLD analysis project Ga0256847, IMG submission 189099) | Hydrothermal vent microbial communities from East Pacific Rise, Pacific Ocean - Teddybear | ecosystem: Environmental > Aquatic > Marine > Hydrothermal vents | place: Pacific Ocean: East... | reverse complement strand
AAGTTCAGAAATTTCTGGAGAATTAGAAAACGATTGGCATAATAAAATAGGTGATATTTTATTACCACTATTACCAGCTGGTTCAATATCAGGCACTCCAAAACGCAAAACTCTTGAAATCATTAAAACCGTAGAAAACTATAATCGAGGATTTTTTAGTGGCGTATTTGGCTATTTTGATGGTAAGAAATTAGATAGCGCGATAATGATTCGTTTTATTGAAAATCATGGCAATAAATTGATATATAAAAGTGGTGGCGGCATTACTATTGATAGCGATGCCGCTTCTGAATATGCTGAAATGTTAGATAAAATTTATATTCCGGTTTAAGGTTCAAAAGTATTAGCTATATAAGCAATTCTGTCAATTATATCAGCTACATACTTGATATAATAATTATTTTCATCCACTGATAGTATAGAATTTTCTAATAATAGAAATTCCCACACCTCACCATCTGTTATAATTCCATATACTTTCTCTTGTTTAAATTCTTTTAATGTAGCATACATTTCAGCTATACATTGTCCTAAACCCTCAGATAAATTACTTTTTTTAACTTCTACTATGGAAATAATTGGTGATGCAAAATCAATTTCATTAAGACTTAAAGCACCATCATACTTTCCATTCAATTGGTGTGGAAGATTTGGAGTATCTTCTTGCTTTATAGTAACCGCTGGCTCAAAGAATACACCTAAATTATAAACTTTTCCAGCTTCCCATAAAATGTGTGATACTAAAAGACTTCCTCTTGTGGCTTCATTATCAAATTTTGATAATCTCAGACGTGATGACATTTTCTTCACATCATCCTGTAAAAAGCTGTAATCATTACCACTGGGTTTTAAACCACTAAATAAAATTTCATTATTTTGTATTTTAATTTTAAATATTTTTTCTAATTCAAAAGCCTTATAATCTTTATATTCGCCAAATGACATTGTTAATCCTCGTTTAGTGCTAACATTGTTCCCAAGGCAAGCCGTCATAACGCCAACCATTTAAGTTACCACGTTGATTTTTATCATCTAAGTCGCCTTCAAATCCTGTATCAATATGAGAAACATTGTTAAATCCTTTATTAATTAAGGCTATACCAGCATCCATAGAACGTTGACCACTACGGCAAATTAAAATAATCTCAGTGTCTAACGGTTTAAGTTCTCTTACCAATTGACAAAATTGAGGGTTGACAATCCAATCAGGTTCATCTATCCATGGTAATAAAATACTACCAATAGGATGACCCACAAATTTATATTCCGCATAACAACGTACATCTAAAAATAGAATTTCTTTATTTTGTTGCAGCCTGTCGTATCCTTGTTTAGGAGTTAAATCTATTAAATTTGTCATAATTAATTTCAGATAGAAAAAACATCTTGAATTGTATATTATAGTTCATTTAAATAAAGTAAAGGATTTTTAATGAAACCGATAATATATATATTATTGTGTGGTTATTGGCTTAATTTAGCCGCTGAGACTAATCAGCCACCAATATCTCTAAATTTTAAAGAAGTCAAAGATGATTATTATATTCATAATAATCCATTATCCATTAAATTACAAACTCATATAAATGACAAGTCATTAATTAATGAACCATTAGATTTATGGGTGAATATTCAAATGCCCATACCTAAAGCTAAAGTGGATTTATTTATTAATGCTGGTGGAATTAATGGAAATCCTGAACCATTCAAAAAAAATATTACAATTAGTGATGAATCTATTGATACACTTTTAGAAATGCCTGCTATTCCTGATAGTATTCCTGCTGGTAAGTATGTTTTTTCTGCTTATTATAGTAAAGCTGGTAGTGCATTTGCGCCACAAACAGCGTCATTATCTAATTGGGCAACTGCTGAAATTAGAATTGGTTCTCATTTAAATGGCTTTGATGCTGATCCTCGATCTCAAAATATTAGCTGTATTGCACCAGCACGTTCTGCAATTGCCAGCAAATTATCTGAAACAGGCTGTGTTACAATTGTTGAAGCTGGAAAAATTAAACCAGCGGCAGGAGTTATACCTTATAATGTGAATTTACTATTTTGGTCTGATGGTGCGTTTAAGGAACGTTGGATGGCTTTACCTGCTGATAAAACCATTAGTATTAATAAGGAAGGGCGTTGGGTATTTCCAATTGGCAGTATTTTATTTAAGCATTTTTATTTACAAGATAAGATTTTTGAAACGCGCTTATTAGTTCATCATGATGACGATCTATGGGCTGGTTATAGCTATGAATGGGATGCAGATGGTTTGGATGCAACTTTACTTGCAGGTGAAAAAAAGAAACAAATTAATGCTCAAACTTGGATTTACCCTAGTGGTGAGCAGTGTTTAGAATGTCATACTAAAGCTGCTGGAGATGTTCTTGGTTTAGAAACTAGACAAATGAATCGTTTACATCATTATCCAAGCACCAATCGTACTAGTCCACAAATTGATACTTTTATTAATTTAGGTATTTTAAAAATTGATGAAAAGAAATATGACCAAGTAACTTTTCCTCAACCAAAATATAATATGCCGCTAGAACAACGCGCTAGATCTTATTTGCATACTAACTGTAGTTATTGCCATCGCCCGGGTGGAGAAGGAAAACATGATTTTCGTGTTACCGCAGATTTCTCAACACTTTGTTATAAATCAAATCCACCGCAAATTCATGTATTGACTGCTGGTGATCCAGAACATTCATTGATTTCACAAAGAATGCACAAGGGAGAAATGCCACCATTAGGTAGTACTGTTATTAATCAAGAAGGTGTTGAATTGATTGATGAATGGATTAGCACTTTAACAGATTGTTCTATTCCTCCTACTCCATCTTGCCCACCACTTTCAACAGTTGACTTTAAACAGACTAAAAAGATTTATTTTAAATATTGTGATCGTTGTCATGGTGACTTGCGACAAGGTGCAACTGGTAAACCCTTATTACCAGAAAATATTGTAAAATTAGGGATAGAAAAAACTAAACACGTTATTTTTAATGGTGTAACGGGTGGAATGCCTGCATGGGGACAAAATGGCACTTTAACTCAAGTGCAAATTGATCTTATGGCTTGTTATTTACAATATCCAGTAACATATCAAGATGAAGATTAAGGATTAAATTTTTACTAACAAAAATTTTTTCTTGCCATAGATAAAAAAATATGTATAATAATATTTTTTTTGAGGGAAAAAATAAAATGAGTAAAAAAACACGAGGTATTCACGATATCTACGCAGAAAATGCCGAAAAAGCTGATTGGCTCGTTTGGGGCCGAGAAGCTGATCCTATTAGTCGTCGAGGTTTTATCACTAAAAGTAGTTTACTCGCAATGAGTGCAATAGTTGGAGCCAGTATTCCTTTTGCTAAATATATGCCCAGTGGACTGATTCCAGCGGCACTAGCCGCAAGTCATGATCCTTTTCAAATACCGGGTAAAGATGGCTTGATTATTTTGAATGATCGACCAGTGAATGCAGAAACACCGCCACATTTATTGGATGATGAAATCACGCCGGCTAATCGCTTTTTTGTTAGAAACAATGGTATTCCTCCAGAAAATATTGATCTCAATAATTGGACCTTAGAAATCGCAGGTGAATCTTGTGACAATCCTACCACATTTACTTTAGCCGAACTAAAGCAAAAATTTGATCATCACACCTATCAATTGCAACTAGAATGTGGTGGTAATGGTCGAAGTGAATTTAATCCGCCAGCCAGTGGTAATCAATGGTCACTTGGAGCTATTGCTTGTGCGAATTGGACTGGGGTTAAACTGAAAGATGTCTTGAACTTTTGTGGTATTAAGAGCGATGCAGTTTACATAGGCTACTATGGGGCTGATACTCATACTAGTGGCGATCCAAAGAAAGTACCTATTTCCAGAGGAGTACCAATATCCAAAGCTTTGGAAGATGAATCTTTGATTGCTTGGGCGATGAATGGCGAAGATATTCCGTTTCAGAATGGTTATCCATTAAGAATGGTCGTCGGTGGATGGCCGGCTTCTGTTTCCGGTAAATGGCTCAAAAAGATTGTTATTAGAAACCAAGTCCACGATGGCACCAAAATGACTGGCAAATCTTACCGTGTGCCTTGTAATACAGTGGCTCCGGGTACTAGAGTGCCAAATGAGGATATGTGTATTATTGAATCAATGCCAGTCAAATCCATTGTGACTTTTCCAAAATCAGGCATCATGCATGAACAGGCTAAATCATTAGCAGTGAGAGGTCATGCGTGGGCTGGTGATTTTGAAGTGAGCGAAGTTTATGTTTCCAACAACTTTGGCGCAACTTGGAAAAAGGCAGATTTAAAAGCACCAGTGAATCGACTGGCTTGGCAACACTGGAATGCGACGCTTGAGTTTCCAAAAACTGGCTACTATGAAGTGTGGGCAAGAGCAGTAGATAGTCAAGGTCGTTCACAACCGATGGTGCTACCGGGTTGGAATCCCAAAGGTTATCTAAATAATGCTTGCCATCGCATTGCTGTACAAGTGGTGTAAATATCATGAAGATTTTTATACTAATTTCATTATTATTGGTGGCACCTGTTTCGGCTGAAGAAATTGATCCTGAAACTGGGTTAATTATTGCCGATGGTTATGAACTGGTGAAAAAGACTTGTATTCGTTGTCATTCGGCAAAAAATATTACCCAATATAGCGGCACACGGTTGACTTGGTTAGGAATGATTAGTTGGATGCAAACCACTCAGGGTCTTGAGAAGTTTGATGCTGATACAGAAAAACAAATATTAGACTATCTGGAAACTAATTATGGTCCTAAAGAAGCGAATTATCGACGCGCACATATTCCATCCTTTTTGATGCCACCGAATCCTTATAGAAGCTTGGCGACTATTAAATTTGTCGGTTTAAAGGATCATTATAAATTGGACGATACGCTAACAGTGGATTTAGTGATAGCAGATTTTCCAGTTTATAGTAAGGGACGTTTTGACTTGTGGGCGGCTATTCACTTGCCCAATAAACCAGATGATGAATTTGTGTTTTTAAAAGGCACTGCTTCTGAACCATTGTTCAGTTCACTAAAACCTCAATCTTTCCAAGTATCATTGGAAACAGTAAATAGTACTTATAGTGTCTTGAAAAACTTTAGGCTACCTGCTGTTGAGACAGGAGAATATGTATTCTATGCGATACTGGCTGAAAAAAATGCCAACCCGCTGACAGGAACCGATATTACTCGTTCCAATTTAGCTGTTCAAATCATAACTGTAGGAGATTAACTTAAAATTGGATTAGCTGTTTGCTAATCCAACTGGGTTTTAAATGATGAAACAGATATTTTATATTTTATTATGTAGTTATTGGTTAAATTTAGCCGCTGAGACTAATGAACCACCAATATCTCTGAACTTTAAAGAGGTAAAAGATGATTATTATATTCATAATGATCCATTATCCATTAAATTAGAAACTCATATAAATGACAAATCACTGATTACAGAACCAGTAGATTTATGGGTGAATATTCAGCTTCCTACTGCCCCTAAAATAGATTTATTTATGACTGCTAATGGTTTTAGTCCAAATCCTGAACCATTCAAAAAAAATATGATACTCAGTAATGATTCTATTGAGACCATTTTAGAGTTTTCTAATATTCCAGCAATAGCTGCTGGTAACTATGTTTTTTCGGCTTATTATAAATTATCTAATAGGGCGATTACTGAAATTAGACTTGGTGATCATCTACATGGTTTGGATACTGATCCTCGCCCTCAAAATACTAGTTGTATTGCACCAGCGCGTTCTGCAATTCCTACTAAATTGTCTAAAACAGGTTGTGTTACAATTGTTGATGGAAAAATTAAACCAGTAATAGGAGTCATACCTTATAATGTGAATTTACTATTTTGGTCTGATGGTGCATTTAAAGAACGTTGGATGACTATACCTGCTGATAAAACCATTACTATTAATGAAGAAGGGCGTTGGGTATTTCCAATTGGAAGTATTTTATTTAAGCATTTTTATTTACAAGATCAGATTTTTGAAACGCGCTTGCTGGTTCATCATGATGACAATGGATGGGCTGGTTATAGCTATGAATGGGATGCAGACGGTTTAGATGCAACTTTACTTGAAAGTGAGAAACAGAAACAAATTAATGCTCAAACTTGGATTTACCCTAGTAGTGAGCAGTGTTTAGAATGCCATACTAAAAATGCTGGATATGTTCTAGGTTTAGAAACTAGACAAATGAATCGTTTACAACACTATCCAAGCAGCAATCGTACTAGCCCACAAATTGATAGCTTAATTCATCTTGGAGTGTTAAAAATTGATGGAAATAAATATGACCAAGTAAATTTTCCTCAACCACAATATAATATGCCGCTAGAACAACGCGCTAGAGCTTATTTGCATACTAATTGCAGTTATTGTCATCGCCCGGGTGGAAAGGCACCACATGATTTTCGTGTTACAGCTGACTTTTCAAAACTCTATTATAAACAGTCAAATCCCCGACAATATCATATAATTACAGTTGGAGATCCAAAACATTCCTTAATTTCGCTTAAAATGCACAAAGGAGAAATGCCACCACTAGGTAGTACGGTTGTAAATAAAGAGGGTGTTGAATTGATTGATGAATGGATTAATACTTTAACAGATTATTCTACGCCACCTACTCCATCTTGCTCTCCACTTTCATCAGTAGAGTTTGAAAAAACTAAAAAGATTTATTTTGACAAATGCGCTTATTGTCATGGTGAATTACGAGAAGGTAGTAAAAGAGGAAAATCTTTGTTAGCAGAAAACATAATAGAATTAGGGATAGAAAAAACTAAGGATTCTATTTTTTATGGTAAAAAAGGTGCAATGCCAGCATGGGGAGAAACTGAGGTTTTAAGTCAAGAACAAATTGAACTGATGGCTTGTTATTTACAATATCCTGTAACATATTCTGATGAATAATAAGGATTAAATAATGTTAGTTGGGCTTCCTTTCGTCAGCCCAACCTACATTATTTTGCAATATTCACATCAATAACTTCTGGAGCTTTAACCAGTGTTCCATCTGCTAGGCGCGACCATATATGGAATTTGATATTTCCTATCATTTCCATTTTGCCGCTCCATATTTTTATGCTTTCAGTCGTTGGTACTGCTACTGGATTAGCATCTCTTTGGAATGTTCCTAGTTCTTCAGGTTTTTCATTCCATACAAATCCTTGTCCATTCGCTGTAACATTGTATTTAATGCTTGCTGTTTCTGCAATTATTACCATTTCTGCCGCTTTATCGCCAGCAATAGTAGCACATATTTCAATTTTATCAGCTAGACGCTGTTGCAATGCTTTTGTATGTTCTCCACCATTAAGTGAAATTCCACCAGCAAATTTATAACCTTGAGCTTCTCCTAAACTAGGTAAGGCTTTTTTATTATTGCAAGGTTCTGCAAGGCTCATTGCATCAAAATACCATTCATAACCGGGAATCGGTTTCATGTATTTCATCAATAGACGATTAGCTTCTTTTTTGCCTACAACTTTTTTAAGTTCTGTAATAAAGTCAATATAAGTGTGTTGGACTAAGTCATAACCGCCTCCCCACCAAACATAATGTGGTCCACTCATGGCTGAGCCTTGACGTGCGCGACGACCATCACGATGCCAAATTTCCCACCAAATCCATTCAATTTTATCATCAAAAGGAACTTTAGTGATTTTGCCCATTTTTATCAAGTCATCCATAATTGATTGTAATGGTTTAGCAAAATTATCATTATACAATGCAACTATATCTTTTAATTGTTTATAATGTCCATCAATAAAATCGGTGGTATGACAAGCATAACAAACACTTTTCATAGTACTACGACGTTGTCTCCAATTAATAATCTCTTTAACAGTACTACCTTTAACTGCATCACCTTTAGTTGGTTGGGTTTTACTCTCATCTAAATCATATTGTGTACCATTTTCTAAACGAACTAAATTAATATGATAAGACAAAGGATCGCGTAAATTCCAAGATAAACGTTCACTAACATCATGAGTTTTGGTAACACCGGGAGCTGCACTCATATGACAAGTAGCACAAGTTGGTGCGACACTATAATCAATACCAGCCACCCACTTATCTGATTCCAAATTCATTTCTCCAACTTTGGCATGATAAATAATACCGTGTTTAGATTCATTATAGATTTCTAAATGAGAATGATCTGGACCTATGTGACATTTACCACAAGTTTGTGGGCTACGAGCTTGAGCGCGAGAAAATGTGTGACGAGCATGACAGGCTGTACAAGAACCAGTAGAACCATCAGGGTTTATACGACCTACACCGGTATTGGGCCAAGTTTCTTTAGTTGGTTTGCCTTCTTCGTCAATTTCAATTTTGGTACCATGACACTGTTCACAACCACCTCTAACAACCGCTGGACCAGCCATATGTCCTAATTTATAATCTAAAGAATCAGCTATATTAGCTGCACTCGCATGACGAGAACGTTTAAATTCTTTAGCTTGGTCTAGATGACATCTAGCACAGTCTTTTGGACTAACAATCACAGAAATATAATGTCCTTCATGCAAAAAAGCATCTGAATCTGCTGTTTCAGCTTTGTGACAATCAAGGCAATTAACACCACGTTGACCATGTTGACTTTTATTCCATTCTTCATAAAGTCCAGCATTTGTCATACGGTGACAATTCACACACTCTTTACCTTCTTCTAAGCCCCATGAACTAGGATCAGCAGATATAACAAGTGCATTAGCAATACTAGCCTGCAATAATAACAACATGCTGACTAGAAGTTTTTTAAGTTTCATTAATTAAATTTCTCCAGAATTAAAAGAATTGATCAAATAGTATTTGATCAAATTAAAGTATGATATTATCATGATCATGTATAAGTTTGAAGACTTTTACATAAATACAAATTATTAACTATAGGACCATAAATTATTTATTATGATACGTATAACATATATGATACTACTGTTAAGTTTCAGCTTATCAGTGTGGAGTGGCGAATTATATACTCCTAGAACAGTATTGATTGGCGATAATTCTCAATTAATAGCAAAAGTCAGATTTAATCATCCAGAATCTGGTGATTTATATTTATTTACTAAATTGAATGGTAATATAATTTATATAACTCCACCACTAAATGTAAGTCCATCTCCGGCTCCATTTAAGGAAAACCAAACATTTCAAGGTGAATCTACTTTGTTAGATTTTAATGCTCTAGGATTACCACCGGGTAGATATCCACTTTATCAAGTTGTAATGCCTCATGGTCAAAAGCCTAATACCAATGATCCTACATTAGAATCAATTAATTTTAATGTAGGATTAGAAAAAACTATAGCTTATGATCGTGATGGTGATGGATTTGCCGATGATGATAAAAATAAAGATGGTTTTCATGATGATGATCGTAATCGGGATGGTTTCCATGATGATGATAAAAATCAAGATGGTTATCATGATGATGATGCAAATCGAGATGGTTTACATGATAATCCGCCGCTGATCAATACAAAATATAAAGTGTTGCCTTTTAACGACATTGGTATGCACTGTATGGATCCAGATTATTCTATTTTGTCTATTTTACCGCCATATAACGCCATTAATGCACAAGTTGTGAAAATCGAAGATGATGAGCCAGAATTAATGGATTCTAGTAAAGTTGAAGTACGTTATTCGGCAGTAGCAGATCGCAGTGGTTCAATCAATTCAACTAGTCTCAACAATAAAACTAATTTTTGGCAAAATGCAGAAAAATTATTTGGTACAGCATTGCAACCGGGAGAAGGTTTAATGGGTTTATATATGCCGGCAGATAAACCCGGAGCGCAAACATTCAGCTATGATGATAAACATAAGTGGTTTAGTGCTAATGGTGTTCCTATAACGCCTGTTGATGATAAGGGTGATATAAATAGTTATCCAATGTTAAAAATTAGTGCCCATGATAAAGAAACTGGTGCTGAATTAGCAAGTACTAATATTGTAGTTCCAGTGAGTATGGAGGGTCATTGTGAAAATTGTCATCTGACTGGCAAAATAGCGGCTAATAATCCTGATATTGCTTGGGAACCAGATAGTGATATTATTAAGCAATCACTAACAAATATTTTAATATTACACGATTACAAACACAAAACTACATTAATAAAGGAAATTCCAGTGCTTTGTAGTAGTTGTCATTACTCAGTGGCTGTAGATTTAAAACAACAGGGTCCACAAGGAAAACAGCAAGGTAAATCTACTTTATCTTATGCTTTACATAAAGGTCATGGAGAATGGCGTGATCCGCAAGGTAAATCAATGTTTCCTGAAAAGGACAAACCAGAAGACACTTGTTATCAATGTCATCCCGGTAAAGATACTCAATGTCAACGAGGTGTGATGAAAAACGCTAAGATAGAATGTGACAATTGTCATGGCGATATGTTAGCGGTAGCTGGTGTACATCCTTTACAAAAAGGCGGTAGTATTGATTTTAAAAATGATGGTAAAATGCGCCGCCCTTGGAAAGATTTACCGCGTTGTCAATCTTGTCATACTGGTGATGCAGTGCGTCATTTAGAAGGCGAAGGCTTGGTACTTAATACTGACGGTTTCCGTTTAAGACAAACTTATAAAACTGGTGATCCTTCAGCTTCTCCTTTATTAGCAGAAAATCCACGTTTTGCTGAAAATAGAAGAAAATTATTTAAAGAAAGTAAGGGACATGAAGGAATTGCCTGTGAAGCTTGTCATGGTAGTACTCATGCAATTTGGTCAAATTCTGATTTTAATGCTAATGACAACTTAACTTCTTTACAATTACAGGGACATGTAGGTACTATAATTGAATGTGATACTTGCCATAAACCAGGTAGCTTGCCAATGACAACAGATGGTCCACATGAGATGCATAATGTTAATGATGATCGTTGGACAGATGTATTTACACCACGGCGACATAATTTCTTATATTTAACTCGTCCAAGTCTTTGTAAAGCTTGTCATGGTAAAGATTTAGAAGGTACACCTTTGTCTAAGAAAGTTACAGCAACTAAAACTTTTACTTTCCCGACTAAAGCAGGTACTAAGTCAACTATCTTGAAGAAAGGACAACAGGTTGGTTGTACTCATTGTCATGAGAAGCCGCGTTAGTCAGCAAGACCTGTCAGGTCTGAAACTCGTAACAAGCAAGACCTGTCAGGTCTGAAACTCGTAACAATCAAGACCTGACAGGTCTTAAACTCGTAACAAGCAAGACCTGACAGGTTTCAAAAACCTGTCAGGTCTGAAACTCGTAACAAGCAAGACCTGTCAGGTCTGAAACTCGTAACAATCAAGACCTGACAGGTCTTAAACTCGTAACAAGCAAGACCTGACAGGTCTGAAACTCGTAACAAGCAAGACCTGACAGGTCTGAAACTCGTAACAAGCAAGACCTGACAGGTTTCAAAAACCTGTCAGGTCTGAAACTCATAACAAGCAAGATCTATCAGCTCTAAAAAAAATTAAACAGAAACTTCAAACATCCTTTCTAAAGCCAAACCTGCTTCATCTGCTACATCTGCCGGCACTTTAATTTGATTTACCACATTACCATCTACTAAATTTTCCAATGTCCATAAAAAATGTTGAGGATCTATACAGTACATTGTTGAACATTTACATGCAATTGGTGCCATGTAATCCACAATTTTTCCTTCTGCCTTCGCTTGTTTTGCTAATCTATCAACTAAATTTACTTCTGTAGCTACCAACCAGCGGCTACCTTTTGGAAATGCTGTAATCGTTTTAATTATATATTCTGTCGAACCCATTTCATCAGATTTTTGACAAACTTCAAATGAAGATTCTGGATGATAAATTACTTTTGCATCAGGGTATTTGGCGCGAATTAATATAAGTTATTGGCGTAATTGTTTGATCAGCGTCTAATATTCATTGATAATGATCGCCTAAAATTACTAAACGTTCACCAAGTGCCGCTTTTGCCGCCTTAATGCGTTGTTGACATTCAGCATCATTTAAAGAAATAAATTGTTTTATTGGAATTGTTACATTATTCATATACATATATCCCCCCTTTTTTTTAAAAGGGAGTATTACTATTTAAGCTGGCTTTGTTTCTTGTTTAGCTAGTTCTTCACGCACCATATTCATATCTAAGCTTTTAGCTTTTTCAATTACTTCTTCTAAAGCTTCTCCAGATAAAGCTCCTGCTTGTGAAAAAATAATAATTTGTTCTCTAAAAATCATTAGTGTTGGAATAGAACGAATGTTAAAATGACCCCCTAAAGCCTGTTCTTGTTCTGTATTTACCTTAGCAAATATAACATCTTCGTACTTATTAGAAACTTCTTCATAAGTTGGTGCAAACGATTGTTAAACTAAGCCCTCTATGTCGCCATAAAGAACTCGTCTTCAGAACCGGACGTGAGACTTTCACCTCATCCGGCTCCCCCCATGTGGTCTTTATCAGTGCCACCTCAAATTCAAAGTTCATGCTTCCCCAATTTGCCTGTCGCCTTCATTGTTTTCATGAATTCGGCGTGGTACTGGTCATGACAATGTAGGTGCATTAGTACTAGATTTTTATAAGAGTCCTTTCCACCTTCCGCTTTGAAGGTTTTATGATGACTTTCCATCGTGTCTCCATTTTTAAATACACTATTACAGTATGCACACTTGCCATTTTGTTTTACAAGCATTTTAGCTTTGCTTGGTGATATATCACCATAGCCTTTACTTAATCTTTTTGCCCAATATAACTCATCACCATCATAAAATGATCTTCCAGATTGTACCTTGATGTGTCTCTTTATCTTCGTATCAGAATACTTATTTAAGACTTGATCAATAATTCCGTCTTTTTTCGTGGCAAAGCACCATTTTCTTTTACCAATGGTGTGGAAATATTTACCTGCAATCCATCTTTTACCTTTGGTTGTATGCCTTCTTTTTGCCCATGCCCAAAGTTTTTGCCACATCAAATAGTCTAATTTATTAAAAGTTTCTGCTGCCACGCAGCTTCTATAATAATTTGACCAACCTTTAATTATTGGGTTTAATTTCCAAATTATATCTTCTTGAGATGCTGCCTTCATCTGCCTCAACACTTCTTTAATCTTATCTGAATGCGTTTCTATGGATTTATTGCTTGGTTTAATGAGTATCTTGAAACCTTGTTTGTTCGCGAAATTACTTGCTTCATAACCAGTAGTTATGTTATCGTAATGCCTGACGTTAAAGCCAAGAAAATCAAACCCTTCTGTGCTATGCACAATCTTGGTTTTTTCTTCTGATAGTTCCAGATTACGTGTTTTTAACCATTTAGCTATTATTAGCTTAGAGTCTTCGATAACTCTTTTATTCTCGTGCATTACTACAAAATCATCGGCATATCTTACTATTCTGAATTTCCCATTATGTATTTCATGGCTGTTGTATTTGAGTCTTAATTCATCATATACCTGTTTTTCCATACCATCTAACGCTATGTTAGCTAGTAATGGACTGATAATGCCACCTTGTGGTGTACCAATATCTGAGGTTTGGAATTCTTGGTTTTCCATTACACCCGCTTTCAACCATTGTTTAACCGTTGATTTAGCAACTTTTCCATCTATCAACCTTATCAGATGATTATGGTCTATGTTATCGAAACAACCTTTGATGTCAGCATCTAGTACCCATTTTTTCTTTTTATTTAAACATTTAAATATGTCTTCGATTGCATCATGAGTACTATATGCTGGTCTAAAACCATAACTATTAGTTTCAAAAGTTGCCTCAAAGGAAGGTTCTATAGCAGTTTTTACTACTCCTTGAACCACTCTATCTTTGATGGTTGGAATTCCTAATGGCCTCAGTTTACCGTTTTTCTTTGGTATCCAAACTCTTCTTATTGGTTTTGCACGATAACTTTTGAATGACATTTGAGCAAGTTTCATTAATTCTCCAACTAATTCTTTCCTTTGTAAAGGACTTAATGACTTAACCCTATCAACACCCGCAGTCTTTTTACCAGAGTTATCTATTCGAGGCAAATGTTTTTGTTCCACAAAAACTTTTGCCTCGAATGTGATTCTACGAACGTTTAAGATTATTGAGCAACTGCTTCTAAGAAGCAATTTCTGTAAAGCTTTTGCTTGTTTTAACTGACCAGCTTTGGTGGCTTTATAAATACGCTTTTGCAAATTAAAAACCGTTCGTTCAACCTTTTTCCAGACAATATCCTGCCATTCCCACTCTGAGGTGAGCCATGCCGGGGCTTTCTGCCCTGTTTTGTCTAAATAATGTTGATCTAACGTTTCCACTGTTATCATATTTCTATGTCTATTCACCCTGTTTCTCAAGGGAATTGTTATTAACGATTTATGCTCCACATGACACTAAAGTAATCTTATATCCATATAATTTCCCCTTAGTTCCTACCCGAATGCTGCGCTATCAGTTGACTGCTGACCTCTTTATTAAGTTACTGCCATAATAAAGTGCATTACTACACCCGTTTTTCCTCGTTCCGATAAAATGTATTCGAGGCAAATGTTTTTTTTCAAAAACTTTTGCCTTGAAGTGATAGTTTAGGCTCTAGCTATACGCCGAGGTTCTTGAGTTGATTAAATCACACCATGTAAATTGTAACTTACTAACCTGTCGTGTCCTTTTGTGGTGACGACGCTTCAAACGCTAATTTCTTGCGTAGCCATACTATCTTGCTTGCCTTTCATCCTTTTACGGCTTTTTACCCTTGCTCAACCAGCAACGTGTCATTGCGCCAGCCGGGTAATGCTTTTGAACATACAACAACCAATGTTCTGAGTTTTTAACCCTACCATTTTTATCAGTTATACTGAACTCCTGTTCAGTACTCTAATTCCTGAATACTACTTTGATTTCAGTTATTTAGAAACGAGTCGCACTGCATGGTCCACACCATTCTGCCCAAAAATCAATAATGATAATATCATTATTTTTTATAGTATCTTCAAAATTGCTTTGTGTTAATTCTATAGTAGCCACATATTATCCTATGTAATAATATTATTAAAAGCTATATTATGACATAATTTGTAATTTAACGTTCAAGAGTATAACGTATATCTGCGCCACTCTCGCTGCCAGTTTCAGTTTCTAAGGTTAAATTATCGGTGAGCGAATAACGCACTTTAAACAGTTGACTACCAGTAAATAAACCAATTCCATAACTAATATATAAATCTGGGTTTAAATATTTACCGATTACGAAAGCGGTTTCATCAATGCTACTTTCTGAAGTAATCATCGCATCGTCTAAGCCTAAACTATGTGCAAGTTTAGTGGTTAATGATTCACGTTCATCAATTTGCATCGCAATTGCAGTAGCAAATAAACTAGCACCTTCTTTATCTGAAGCGTCTATTAATGGTTTGCCTAGTATTAAATAAGATAAAATATTACTTTGATCGAAACTTGGTTCAGAAAATAAGTGAATTTGTGGTGACTTAGCATTACCTTGGATTTTTATTCCTGCTCTGACATTTATTTCTCCACGTCTTCTAATCCGTCGAGAAGCTGTAATGTCTAAACTAGGATTATCAACTGGATCATTGGCAAAAATAATTCTTCCTTCATCAAGCGTTAAATTTTGCCCATAAGCTTTATAACTACCACTAATTACTTTTATTTCACCATCAGCAATGGCAGCTTTGTTGGGTACTTGTTTAGCAATTAAACTACCATTCAAACGAGCTTTTACGCCATAGCCGCTAATGCGAACATTTGTACCTAAAATCATTTTTATTTTACTAGATATAGCCATTCTTTTTAAAGGTTTAGACTCTGGATTGTTAGAATTTACAATTATTACATCTTCAGAAAGACTGATAAAATCATTGTTGGCTTTAGAAGGAGTAAACATTGCTGTTGGAATTAGAACTCTACCAGTAATGTTAATATTTTTCGGTTTGATTGATATTTTTAAATTAGGTGATGCTAATACCCATGCTTCAGGTATGTTAGCTACTTCAAAACTATGAGCTTGAATATTTAAATTACTTTTCCATTTTAAAAATGAATCAAATTTGATGTTACCGCTTACTAATAATTTACCCGGTCCAGATTTTATATTACCTTTTATAAAAAGTTTATTACTACCATTACCGCGAACATTAAAATTTACTTTTTTAAATTTTAAACCTAAATCAGGTAATTCAGTAGTAAGATTTTTGCATTGTAATTGTCCATAAATTTTTGGATTACTTACTGTTCCTTGCAGTTGTAAATTCATTTTGATCCTACCTTTAGTGTTATCTAGTTTTGGTATCAGACTAGATACTACCGCTAATTCGCTCAGATTAGCTTTTATTCTACCTCTTATTACTTGGGTGTCATTTATAGGTAGTTTATTAAAGTTTGGTAATTTTATTTTTACTTGCAATCCACTTTTTTTCAATAGACGAAATATTAATTGACTGTTTAAACCTTGTTTATCAATCTTTAAGTTTAAACTACCACCCCGATGCGGAAATTCTTTATATTCATCTTCTGAAATATTAGTTCTAATATAACCAGATGAGAGTTGTAACTTCATATCTGATCTAAGATCACCGTTGGGTAGTAAATCAGCGATTAATTTACCATTAATCTTACCTGTAATATCAGTTACTGATTGGAAACTACGAATCATATTTAAAGGTATATTATCAATTCGGAGTTGTAATTTACTATTTTTATGTTGTTTCCAATTGAATTGGAAACATAATCTCCCTTTTTGTAAATTTTGCAAACAATTACGAGCTATTTGTACATTTTCCATAGACAATTTAACATCACTAGTTTTTTGTAATTGCCAAATTCCTAATTTATATGTAATAATGCTAAGTCTTTTTAACTTACCTTGCCAAGTCTGGTTTTTATTTAAATTTCCTTGTAAATATGCAAATAACTTTTGCTGATCAGATAATTGTAATTTTACTGATAAGTCATTAGGTGTCAATTTTACCGATAATTTATCAGTAAATAAATCAGCGGTTATCTGAGGAGTTGTTAATATATCTTTGATTGTACCAGTTAAATTAACAGTAAAAGGTTGATTAATAGTAATCTTAAACTTTAAATGTTGTAGATTACCACTAAACTGCCCTTTTCCTACAATCGAATTTGCAGACCAATGAATATTAATTGCAAGCTGATGTGGTGGCTTTAATCCTAAATAACCATCCACAACTGCATTAAATTTCGGAGATTGAATTTGAAGATATTCTAAGGAAATATTGTCACTATCACTAGATTGTTGCTGTTGTATGAATTTGTGAATGAAATTCTGAAATGAATGAACTTCTGTGATTAATATACAATTAATAAAACTAGAAAATATGACTATTTGAAAAAATCTACTCTTCCTTAGGTGTTTTCTCAAAAATTTGAACTCCCGGTGTTAATAATTCAAAACCACCCTTTATTCTAGAACCTATAGTACCTCTAATATTTGCTATCCAAGCTGGATAATTACGAGATGCTTCTTGTAGTTTTTTCCAAGTTCTAGGGCGTACTGTAATCTTTACCATTTTACCTTGGGTATCAATTATAAATTCTTCCCAGCCATTTCTCAGTGTTTTGGAATCGTTAGGTAAATCATTAATTT
>Ga0256847_1000822_pt1 | contig 17648 bp, 9 predicted proteins | sample TeddybearmetaG_FD_189099 | JGI IMG/M metagenome (GOLD analysis project Ga0256847, IMG submission 189099) | Hydrothermal vent microbial communities from East Pacific Rise, Pacific Ocean - Teddybear | ecosystem: Environmental > Aquatic > Marine > Hydrothermal vents | place: Pacific Ocean: East... | reverse complement strand
TTACTATCGCTTACAACAAACAGATTTCGATGGTACTTCAACCCTATCTGAAATAATAGTAGTGAAAATAAAAAAATTGGAAGTTGACATAATTGTATTCCCTAATCCTACCAGCGAAATAATAAATATTGCATTTGGGGAAAGCCCACAAATTATTGCGTCCCAAGAAGCCGAACACAATATCCAATTATTTGACCAATCTGGAAAATTAGTGTTGCAAGAAAATAGAGACATAGAAGAAACGAATGTCTCCATTTATACGTCTGGAGTCCCAGCTGGAAGATATTTGCTACAGGTCCAGTCTGGACGACTAACTTTTACCAAACAAGTCATCCTTCTTTAACATATTGAAGAGATTTAAAACAAATAACAAAAATAAACCTGTACCAAAATATTCAACCCAAAATGAAAAAGATTATTTCAAGTCAAAATACCTTATATACAACTTCCTGTTACTTAAAATCCATTTGCTTGATCCTATTAATGGGAATGGCAATATCTAGCCACGGCCAGGGAGTTAAAATATGGACAGGTTCTGCGACTTCTAATTGGAATCATGATAACAACTGGATTCCAGCGTCTGTTCCCGGGGCTCTTGACCAAGTAATCATTCCTTCCAACGCAATCAATAATGCTGTATTACCTGATGGGAGTAGTGTGACAATAAAGCAGATAGCAATCGAAAATGATGTAATATTAAACATCAGCATAAATGCCACTTTAAATATAGAGCAACCCATTTCATATGCTATCTATAATGCGGGATCAATTATCAATAAAGGAACCATTAATATTGGACAAGACGGAGTACTTGTGAACGATGCTGGATTAAGAAATGACGGTGGCTATATCCAAAACACTGGCACCATTAATATTGATAATGTGGCCCTATATGGTATAAGAAATTATAATGTCGCTGAATTTATAAATGAAGACCTTATTCAGATTGGTCAAAATGGTGGAAACATTAACATGGCAGGAATTATTAATCAAGATAATGGGACTACTTTTTTAAATGATGGAGGAACGATTAACATTGGACAAGCAGGATTACTTATTAATGGTACTGGATTGAGTAATGATGCTGGCTATATCCAAAACACTGGCACCATTAATATTGATAATGTGACCAAAGATGCGTTAGTTAATTATAATGGTGCTGAGTTTGAAAATGAAGACTTAATACAGATTGGTCAAACTGGTGGAACCATTGGCATGGCAGGAATTTTTAACCATGATGACGGGACTACTTTTTTTAATAATGAAGGAACGATTAGCATTGGCATAGGCGGAGTACCCATTAATGGTTCTGGACTGAGTAATGATGGTAGCTACATCCGAAACACCGGTACCATTAATATTGACAATGTAGCAGATGATGCTTTAATTAATTATAATGGTGCTGAATTTGAAAATGAAGACCTTATTAAGATTGGTCAAAATGGTGGTAACATAGGTCTGGCAGGACTTTTTAACCGTGACTTTGAGACTACCTTTTTAAATAATGGAGGAACAATTCAAATTGATAATACAGATGGTGATGGAATTAGTAATCTATATTTAGGGGTTTTTAAAAATGAAAATAATGGACTAATAAAGATTGGTCAAAATGGCACTGTATCCGTATGTATTAAAAATAGTTACTCAGCTACTTTTATCAACTTGGATGGTGAGCTAAAGCTGGATCGCACAGCTACTCAAAACAGGCCAGCAATTTGGAATAGAGCAATATTCTATAACTATTCAAATGGATTGATCCGACTTGGACAAATAGTTACCAACAACGACAATATACATTATGGAATTGATAATGCTCAACCTGAAGGTGGATTTGTTACCATTTTTAGCAATGAAGGTGGAACCATCTATATTGATAACACATTAGGGCCTGGTATTATTAATCGAAAATTTGCAGAATTTAATAATTTAGTCAATGGGCAGGTTAATATCGGCAATAATACAGGAAATATTGGAACTGCAGGTCTATGGTGTAAAGCGGGGAATGTTACCAATAATAATAGTACCATCAATATTAAGAACACAAGTGGAAACTCAGGTGTAATCTGCGACCTTGATGGAAGTTATACAAATATAAATAATGCTCAACTCCTTATCGGGCAAAATGGTGGTAGTATAAGTAATTCTGGAATATCCATAGAAACCTTGGATAATTCCTTTACAAATGATGGCAGCACTATCAAAATTGACAATACCAATACACATGGAATTAAGAATAATGGCTTTTTTTTTAATAAAAATGGAAGCCAAATAAACATAGGTCAGGAAGATGGAAATATTGGCGAAAATGGAATTTACAATTTCAGTTTAGCCAACATGTACAATGATGGCAGCACAATCCTAATTGATCAAACTAGCACCAATGGCATTAATAACTCCAACTCCAGTTTTGAGAACAAAAATGGCGGGGAGATTCTAATTGGGTTTAATGGTCCTATAGGGGTTTCGGGTATTGTCAATAGTAATAATAGTGGACAGATGATCAATGATGCTTCATCTACTATCACAACATATTCTGAATTCAGAAATGAAAATAATGCCCAATTTACCAATAATGGAGTATTGCATTGTCGGTAATTCATTTTTCCTATTAGTTAATTTCATAGAACTGATCAAAGGAAAATTGAAAACCTAAGAGAAACGGAAGGCTGTTTCAGAACAGGTTGATTGAAAAAAAAATGCCTTAGGAATGGTACATTAATAAAGTCCCTATTGTTTTTTGTAATTGAGTTATCATTTTTGATGGATAGAGTAAAATTTCTTTATGCTTTATTGATACTTGCGAATTGCACTCTTCTCTATAAAATGAACAACATAGTATTCTATTCAAAATTTAGAAAAATTTGGACCATTATAGAACAGAAGCAGATCGTACTGAATACCAGCACTTTACAATAATTATATTCTTTGTGTTGGGTGCATTTCAGATTGACGCATAACAAAAAATAATGATATGAACATATCACAAATAAAAAGAAGCGTGGCCCTGACTGGGTTTTGGGATGTGGGAGCGGCATTGCAGGGCTGCATTAGCCAGTCTTGATTTTTTTGTTTCTGTTTTTTATCAAGAAAAAATAGAAAGCCTAGCCGGCGAGGCGGATGATTCGATTGAAATAATATCATATTATTATACAAAAAGCGTCATTTTGAAATGCACTCTTTGTGTTTACAAACTATATCTTAAAATTATTTTTCAATTACAAGAATAGTACATGGTTTTGACCAAATAATACAAGACATATTGAGGGGATGGGATGATATTTGGTTAATCGATATTAGAACTATTGCTTTTACTTGAAAACATCCAAAATACCATTTAATTTAATTTAGAAAAAAAAAAATGAATAATAAAGTATTACAGCTTCAACCAAAATCACAATTACAGAAATTGCATATTCCGTTTGCAGGTGAAAAAAAATTTATAGTATCATCTTCTAATTGTCATGAGATTATTAGTAATAATGATGTAGTATATATTTCTTCTGATAGTAATTATTCCCATATCTATTTTTTGAACCGAAAACCAATTTTATGTTCTAAGACATTAAAATTGTTTGCTACTTTCCTCGAACCATTAGGATTTTGGAGAATACATCAGAAATACCTTGTTAATCCTGATTTTTTACTTCGTCTTGCATATTCAGACGGTATGTATGCTGAAATGAAATGTGGTGCAAAATTAAATGTTTCACGTGCTAAACGAAAGCAGACAATGCAGAAACTCTTTGAAAAATTTACATTAGTTGATTCCTAATTACGGGTTCAATAAATGTTCTCTAGTTGAGTTATTTGGTCCAATAAATTAATAAGATGGATCAAATAAATATAAAATATAAAGCACCTCCTTTAATAAAGACCAGGCTCTCTTCCATATAAAGTGAGTATTTCTCAATCGCATAAATAAAAATCATGAAAAAATATAATTTACCTATTGCATTACCATTAAATTCTTTTAAAGGGGAGGTAAAAAATAGATCCTTCACTTACAGTTGTAAAGTCTTCATCTGTAAAATCGTAGATAAGTGGAGTGCCTTGATGCTAATAATGAGGATTAGACCATCCACAAAAAGGAAATACAAATTGACTTCCGTATTATCAATTTGTATGTTGATCCTCATTGGAATTATGAGTTTGTCAGACTTAAATGGTCAGACAATTCAATGGCAAGGTTTTACCGACGATGATTGGGATGATCCTTCTAATTGGGTACAAAATCAAGTCCCAACAAGTAATGATGATGTCCTTATAATTGCTAGTCCTAATTCGCCAGTAATATCTGGAAATGCAAGTGCTAAAACAATTGTATTGGGCGCAGGTGCTGAACTGCAAATTGATACACTTGGTGAGCTGCTTGTATTACCTGACCAAGCCTCTGCTTACGGAATTGAAAATAATGGCATCATATCAGTTTTTGGAGACTTGATTATTGGTTCTGGACTTATAGGTGGTGGTGGTCACGGAATTGATAACTATGAAACTTTTACAGTCGAGTACGAGGGGTATCTTGAAATAATAAATCAGGACTTCGCCGGTATTAGAAACCGACCAAATGCTACTTTTTATAATGTTGGAGTTACTGAAATTGGTATTGTTGTAGCTGTAGGAGGAAATTCTATCAACAATGATGGAGGTTTCCATAATAGCGGATGTGAGGCATATTTGCATATTGGGCAAGTAATATTAGACAATAATAATTTCACAAATAACCTAGGGAAAATTCGTGATGAATCTTCTGGCGATATACACATAAATGTTCAGGATGGAGTAGTTCAAAATCTAAACGGAGGTAATTTTACATTCAATTCAGGGTTTGCTGATTTGATATTCACACAGAAGGGACATATATTCTATGGTTGTGGTGGGAATAAGATTTGGAATAGTAAGAGGCATTGGCTTCCCAATTCAATACCCACAGTGAATGATTCTGTATTCATTAAAGATGAAATAAACTCTCCTGCGATCGGTTCCTCTCAAGTTGCTTATGCCTATTCAATTAATATCGATCCACTAAATACCTTAACCCTCAACTCAGGTGCACAGTTATACATTGAAGGATCATCAGGTGACGCAATAGTGAATAATGGTACGATAATCAATAATAGTGGCGAGATTTTCGTAGGGCTGAATGATGTTGTTGATGGCAACGGAATAATAAATAATAATAAAGTAGAAAACTTGAATGGTGGTACTATCAATATACATCAAGCAGGTTTAACTGGTTTTGAAAATAATGGAGAGTTATTTAATGGAATTAGTAGCAATATCAATATACATCAAGCAGGAGGTATTGGTATCCACAATTTGGGAAAGATGACCATTGACACTTCATCGACTGTTGACATAAATAATACCGGAAGCCATGGTATAGTTGCTGATACGGCTATTTTAATTAATGGAAATTTGAATATTGGGAATATAGACAATATAAGTGGTGATGGATTGTTAATCCAGAATAATGCAGTCGTCACTCTGGCAGACATTGGATATGTGACTATAAATAGAATAGGAGGACATGGAATGAATAATCTATTTTCGAACTTTGAAATATATGGTGACTTATCAATTGGCACAGCATTAAGCAGTTCAATTTCCAATACGGGTATTTTAAATGCTGGAACTATTAATAGTTATGTAAATAGTACAATAGGCATAGAAAGTGTGGATGCTATTGGAATCTTCAATAATGTTTCTTCTATTTTTAATAATGCTGGTGAAATTACCATGGGTGAACAAAACCCAATTCAGGGAGATGCAATTCTTAATTTAGGAAGTTTTGCTAATTTGGGCACGGGTAGTATTTCTATTAAGAACTCTCTTGCAGATGGTATTAATAATTTTGGAACATTATCAATTTTTACCAATGAGGGAATGATAGCTATCGGTCATAGTCTGCAAGGAGCAGGTACAGACGACGGTATTCAGAATGGCGGCTCATTTACCAATCAAGTAAATGGTGAAATCCAAATAAATAGTCAAGAAGGTGATGGAATATCTCAAGCAGGAGGCAATTTCATTAATCACTCAATTATAACAATAGGAAGTGATGGTATGTTGACGATGGAAGATGGGATTGATGTCTCTGATGGTAGTTTTATTAATGATAGCAGTGCTATTGTTACTATTAATAATGTCCTTGAAGATGGTATCGATAATCATAGAATATTTACGAATTTCGCAAAGATTTATCTTGGCAATTCAGGGACAATTGGACTTGATGCAATTGATAACAGCTTTGAATTTACTAACTCTGGTTGTCTGGCTACTATTATAGTGTCTTCAAACAATAAGATTAGTAATTCACTCACATTTGAAAATTCTGGACATATTAGGGAAAATTCTTCTGATACATGTAGTATTTCATCAAATAATGGTTTTATCCAAAACCTTAATGGTGGTGCATTTAATATTGGGGCAGGGAATAGTGCAATTACTACCCAAGGAATGCTCTGGACAGGATGTCAGGACTCAATATGGAATAAATCTGCAAATTGGATAATAGGCGACCTACCTTCAGACACTTCAGATGTCGTAATTCACCTGGCTTCTTTTGACCCAATTATCAAGATGGGCACAAATGCATTTGCCAGGTCCATTATTGTAGATACAGCAATGTCTCTTTCTACAGAGGCAGGATCAACTTTGACTATCGATGATTTTGATGATTTCGGTATCCAAAATAATGGAAATATCGAAAATAATGGATCTTTAAACATTGGTACAAATTCAAATTTCTCAGGGATTACAGGTATAGAAAATAATGGTACTTTCTCAAACCTATCACAGCTCACTATAGAAAATGTCCAATCAGTTGGAATAGTGATCAATAACACTTTTTATAATGAAATCGGCGCAGATATCTATATAGATAATTTGAACTCGACCTCTGGTTTGGACGCTGCAGTGCACATATTAGACTCTCTAATTAATAGCGGTGACATGTATATTGGTGCGGTTGACGGCATTCCTTCAGGATTGAGATTGTCAGGAAATGCAGTTTGGATTCACCATGTAGGAGCCAATCTTCATATAGATAATACAAAACGATCAGGGATACATTGCGGAGATAATTCACAAACGCACACTGATGGGAATATCGAGATAGGAAGGTTAGGGCCCATTAATACATTTTCAGGTTCTTCTCTAAGTTATGGTGGAATTTATGTTTCTTCAATTTTTTTCAAGAATAATGGAACTATATCGATCGATAGTGTTGAAAATTCTTTCGCTATTGGAGTTTTTGATTCACAATTTATAAACTCAGCTGAAATATCTATAGGTACTTATAATGAATGCTCTGACAGAGCGATTTATATGGATAATAATGGTGAATTTATTAATAATGTGGCATGCTACATTGGAGATGTTTGTACTGACAATACGAATGCCATAATTTCAATTTTCAACTCAACAATGAACAATTATGGAAGGATCGAAGCTGGGCCAAACATTCCGTCTGATCGATCATTGATACGTCTTTTGATAGCAGAATTTAATAATGTTTCTTGTAACTCAATACTTCATGGCTATGGGGATAATCGTTTACATTCTCAGACCTTGGGAGTTTTTACAAATAATGGTTCTATCATTGAAAACGCGACAGGGAATAGCCTGGTACAAACAAACAATGGTATTATCCAAAACCTGAATGGTGGAATATTTACTGTACTTTCTGGAAACCAGCCTATTGCTAAAGAAGGGCTTTTGTGGTCGGGTTGCCAAGATTCTATTTGGAATGAACCACGCAATTGGAATCTGATAAAAATTCCTGCGAGTGTTGACACTGTCATCATTATTGATGTAGATAATGATCCTACTATTACAGATATGGCCGCAGTAGCGAACTCCGTTACAGTTGATAGTGCTGGCCATCTCAATATATTAGCGGGAGGTCAATTGACGATCGATAGTTTTTCAGTATTTGCCCTGAAAAATAATGGTCAAGTTACTAATAATGGAGCACTACATTTGGGCACAAACTCTCTTAATAATAACGGAATAGGGATTGACAATCAAGGAAACTTTGAAAATTCCTACACCGGTGCGATTATTGTCCAAAATGTGGCAAATGAAGCGGTCACGACTTCTGGATATTTCTTAAATGATGGAGAAATTGAAATTGGAGGAGTAGGTGCAAATGCTATTTTGACAGGTATTAATGTTCATTCAGAATTCGAAAATGGATCATCGGGTAATATTCAAATTGATGGCGTACATGCCCATGGACTTGCCTTGTTGTCTAAGAATTCTATACTGTCTAATGAAGGTAGTATCAATATCGGTCTTAATGCGGCAATTGGGTCAGTGGGCTATGCTTCTAGCGGGATTCATATGGTTGATGGCACATTTGACAACTCTATGAGTGGATTTGTTCATGTTGATAGTATCACACAAGATGCCGCTATTTGGATAGAACATTCTGATAGTTTAGCAACCTTCAATAATAGTGGATCTCTTAGAATAGGAGAATTAAGTGGTGTCGAGTCAGGCATTAACTTCGTAAGTGCACAAACCATATTTAACAACCTTGCCACAGGTGATATTTTCATCGACAATTGGGATAATACTCTTTCAGGTATTCGCTTTGAAGGCTGTGGCATTGCAGGATGTGGTACAATGAATAATTATGGTACAATATCGAGTGGGATCAATCCAGCTTCAGCATTTATCTATAATGAATACGGTGTCATAGAGAATATGGCCTGTACAGCTAAGGTAGTAATAAATGGAAATACGTATTTAGAAACACTTATTGATGGCGTATTTAACAATCATGGTTTAATAATCAACAATTCTTCAGCATCCAGCAGCCTTTCCTCTAACACTGGGCTGATTCAGAATATTGGAGGTGCAATATTTAACATTGTATCTGGTGATGGTGACATGACTAGCCATGAAGGGAATGTATTTTGGCTAGGTCATATAGATAGTGATTGGAACAATACTGAAAACTGGTTTCCTTGTGAAGTGCCAGTAGATACATCAGATGTCGTCATATTATTAACTTCAAATGCTGCTCATATAGCCACAGGCATGGATGTTTTGTTGCGATCAATAGTGGTAGATTCAAATACTATCTTTTCTATAGATAGTGCCAGCTCTTTAGCTCTAGATGGGTATGACGATTATGGAATAAAAAATATTGGTGAGTTTACAAATTTTGGTGATATAACAGCAGGACAAAATTCTTCATTCAGTAATGGTGCAGCATTAGAAAATCATGGCTTGGTGTACAATCACGGAACTATAACTACTGATAACGACCGAGGGTTTTACCTGCTAGGTGACACACTCTGGAACTATGGGAATATAGAGATAGGGCAAGATACATCAAGAAGAGCATTTGAAATAAGAGATGCGGTATTTTATAATATGAATGGAGGCATTGTTCAAATAGATAACATAACACTCTTTGCAGTTTTTGTTAGAGATAGTTCAGAATTAATAAATTATGGAACAATAGAGATGGGGCAAAATGGACCTCTCGGAACCGCAGGACTATTATTGACTTCCGGAGGTAAATTCCTCAATCAATCGAATGGTATTTTAACTATTGATGATGTGACTAATAATGGGATGTTAAATTCATCAGCAATAGAATTGGGGCCGGGAACGTCTTTTGATAATTACGGGCAATGCTCCATTGGAAATAATTCAAATATAGCCGGTCAAGGTTTTCGATCTCAAGGTGAGATCAAAAATTATGAAGGTGCAACGATCGATATTAATAGAGTCCAGGAATTAGTCCTTATAGATGTAAGCGGTATATTTTTGCTTGGAGACGGCCAATTTTCAAATTATTCAACGATCACCTTTGGTCCAGATATAACACCTGGACTGATGGGAGTATTCGCTGATAATACATCCAATTTCACCAACATGAATTGTTCTTCATTGTTGCACTTACTCGGAAACAACCACATAGTAGGAAACATCGATAATGCTGGTTCGATCATTGAAAATTCTTCGGATACCAGTTCGATACTTACAAATACCGGGACCATTCAAAATCTAAATGGAGGCGAATTTGAAGTTGCATCAGGTGCACCAGCCATATCATTTGAAGGTAGTATTTGGAATGGATGTCAAAGCGTAATATGGAATGAGCCCTCGAATTGGTTGTTCAACACTTTACCCACCGACAGTTCTGATGTCTATATTCTAGACAAATTGTTAGAACCTTGGATTCTAGCTGGTGATACAGTGCAAGTTAAGTCAGTTTATATAGATGAAAATTCTTCACTTCTGGTATTGCCTGAATCTAAGCTCAAAGTGACAAATGCAGATACAAATGCTATTGAGAATCATGGTTTGGTGAACAATCTTGGAGAAATCGAGATCTGGGGTGCTGGAGCAAATGGTATTTCCAATTTCGGAACATTTTCAAATAATAGTGGTTTGATTACAATTGATAGTATTGATGAAAATGGAATTTTAGATAGTGGAGATTTTATAAACGAGAATAATGGCAATATTTATATAGGTACAAATGAGGCTATTGGACAGGATGGTATTATTGTAAATGGTAATTTTCCAGGTTTCATAAATGATAATTCTTTGGTCACAGTCCAAAACACTTTAGGCAACGGTGTCCAATGCACTGAATTTGGTAAATTTACCAACCAATCCTTTGCAAATATCATCATTTCTGATGTGCAATTGGCTGGCATAAAAAATTCTGGTGAGTTTTTGGGATTATCTGAATCTCTCATGAATATTGACAATACAGGAGGGCATGCGATCCATTCGGAATTTGTGTGGGAAAGTGATTCATGCACAATAAATATTGGACAAAGTCCAAGTGGTTTCATAGGAGGTAGTGGTATCTTCGCACAAGGATCATTTGAGACCTTAATATCTACTTTTAATATAGATAAAACGATGGGTCCCGCACTTGAATTTGAAACATCAAATTTAAAACTGGAATTATTGTCACACTTCCATATAGGCCAAAATGGACCTATTAGCAACCCAAAAGCTGTATTAATCAATGCTGACGCTGGTTCAACCGCGGAATTGACTACTTGCTCTTCAATCCACATCTACTCGGATAATACCTTCTGGGACGAAAACGAAAATTTTACAAATAATTTAGGAATCATCATAGAGAACGCTACAGGTGATAGTAAAATAGATGCTAATGAAGGTTGGATCCAAAATCTAAATGGAGGAAATTTTGATATAGGTATTGATAATGGTATTGAAATAATTGAAGAAGGATTAGTTTGGGTGGGTTGTTCAGATACAACTTGGTCGACGCCTGGAAATTGGCATACTTATACTACGCCTACCATGGACAATGATGTTATTATCCCAGACTTTACACTAGCCAATCCTGTATTAACATTAGGTGATAATTTTTTTATAAAATCTTTGCTTAATTATCCAGGTGCTTCCTTAATACTTAAATCTGGATCAAGACTAAATGTTGTTGATCCTTAAGAATGAATTGAAATTAATTCTGGAATTTCTGAAGTGATTTAAAAACTGATGCAATTTTACTGAGTGCTTTGGTTTATTATCCTTGGTGTTTGATGCCAAACATAATCAGAATTAAAGAAGGATAAATTAAACATAATATTAAAATTATTAAGAAAGAACAAAAGCACATTACTTCCTTATACCGATGTTATTATTTGTAAGTACTAAAATATGATCATATTTTTCACCATTCCGTACAATAAGAATCATGAAAATATCAGAAATAGTGAAGCTTGAATCAGCAAATGAATATTACAAAAACATCAGGAAAGATGGTCAAAACCTATCAGAAAAGTGGAGCCAATACGCGTATTTAATAAACAATAAAGGTGAATTTGAATTGAGGTGCTAAATGATACGGTGGGTAACAAGCTGCGAAGACTCTATACTCCCTTTGGTCGTACAGAGCATGTCATCAACCGAGTTACCCACAATAATATATAAATTAATTAATAACCACATTTTTTTTACTTAAAACAAAGTTTAATGAAAAATTTAATTCAAATTTCAATAACCCTATTATTCCTGTTTTTATCTTTTTTCGTTCACAGTCAAGTGTTAATATCCAATACAAGTGGCATCCCCGATAATTCAGCAATGTTAGATGTGAAAAGTACAGAAAAAGGTCTATTGCCACCAAGAATGACTGAATCACAGAGAAACGCTATAGTTAATCCAACCTCAGGATTGATAATATATTGTACAGATTGTTTGGAAATGCAAATGTATAATGATACGGCATGGACCAACATGATAGGATTATCACCAGCACAAGGGACATGTGGTGACCTTCTCGTACATGATGGTCAGAGTTATGCTACCGTACAAATTGGTGGTCAATGTTGGATGGCAGAAAATCTCAATATAGGAACAATGATAAATAGTAATAACAGTAGTGATAACCAAACCGACAACAACATAATAGAAAAATACTGCTTCAATAATGACCCTGCCAACTGCGACACTTACGGCGGATTATACCAATGGGATGAGATGATGCAATATGTAACCACTGAAGGAGCACAAGGCATTTGTCCTACCGGCTGGCACTTGCCCACTGATGATGAGTACAAGACACTCGAGATGCAGCTCGGCATGACACAGGCTCAGGCGGATGCTACAGGATTTAGAGGGACCGACCAAGGCAGTCAGCTTGCCGGTAACGAGCCTTTATGGACAGATGGAAATCTTGATCAAAATGGAGCTTTCGGTAGTAGTGGCTTTGCGGCTCTCCCTGGGGGCTGCCGCCTTACCAATGGACAGTTCTGCAATCAGAGCGGCTTCGCCTACTTCTGGTCGTCCAGTGAGAGTGGTGGCGATGCTTGGTACCGCCTCTTGAGCTTCAATAGTCCTAAGGTCGTCCGCAACGTCTTTAATAAGCCGTTCGGCTTTTCTGTTCGTTGTGTGAGGGATTGACCATTTGACAATTTGTCTATTTTATCCGACTGTCCCGTAGGGCATGAGGATATAGGTACTGCGCAGCAGTCAATTTTTATTTAATTTTTCACCATTCCGTACAATAAGAATCATGAAAATATCAGAAATAGTGAAGCTTGAATCAGCAAATGAATATTACAAAAACATCAGGAAAGATGGTCAAAACCTATCAGAAAAGTGGAGCCAATACGCGTATTTAATAAACAATAAAGGTGAATTTGAATTGAGGTGCTAAATGATACGGTGGGTAACAAGCTGCGAAGACTCTATACTCCCTTTGGTCGTACAGAGCATGTCATCAACCGAGTTACCCACAATAATATATAAATTAATTAATAACCACATTTTTTTTACTTAAAACAAAGTTTAATGAAAAATTTAATTCAAATTTCAATAACCCTATTATTCCTGTTTTTATCTTTTTTCGTTCACAGTCAAGTGTTAATATCCAATACAAGTGGCATCCCCGATAATTCAGCAATGTTAGATGTGAAAAGTACAGAAAAAGGTCTATTGCCACCAAGAATGACTGAATCACAGAGAAACGCTATAGTTAATCCAACCTCAGGATTGATAATATATTGTACAGATTGTTTGGAAATGCAAATGTATAATGATACGGCATGGACCAACATGATAGGATTATCACCAGCACAAGGGACATGTGGTGACCTTCTCGTACATGATGGTCAGAGTTATGCTACCGTACAAATTGGTGGTCAATGTTGGATGGCAGAAAATCTCAATATAGGAACAATGATAAATAGTAATAACAGTAGTGATAACCAAACCGATAACAATGTCATAGAAAAATATTGCTATAATAACGATGCATCCAACTGTACTACCTACGGCGGTCTCTACCAATGGGACGAGATGATGCAGTATAGTACTGTCGAATTCACCCAAGGTATATGTCCTACAGGATGGCACTTGCCCTCTGATGATGAGTACAAGACCCTCGAGATGCAGCTCGGCATGTCACAGGCTCAGGCGGATGCTACAGGATTTAGAGGTACTGACCAAGGCAGTCAACTAGCGGGTAACGAGCCTTTATGGACAGATGGAAATCTTGATCAAAATGGAGCTTTCGGTAGTAGTGGCTTTGCGGCTCTCCCTGGGGGCCTCCGCAATACCAATGGACAGTTCTACAGTCAGAGCCTCCTCGCCTACTTCTGGTCGTCCAGTGAGAGTGGTGGCAATGCTTGGCGCCGATACTTGTACAACAGTGGTCCTAAGGTCAACCGCAACGTCAATAATAAGTCGAACGGCTTCTCTGTTCGTTGTGTGAGGGATTGACCATTTGACGATTTGTCTATTTATCTGACTGTCCCGTAGGGCAGGAGGATATAGGTACTGCGCAGCAGTCAATTTTTATTTAATTTTTCACCATTCCGTACAATAAGAATCATGAAAATATCAGAAATAGTGAAGCTTGAATCAGCAAATGAGGTAATAATATTGCATCGAGAAGGGATATTTTGGATGGCTTATGAGGTATCGGCCATCCGCTTTGTAAATCATATAAAATCATACAATATAAAATCCAAATATTACAAAAACATCAGGAAAGGTATAGTATATATGGGATTCCTTTCATCTGTAATGGGTAGTAATCTAAACTTATTTGATTTGAAGACGAAAATGAAAAATATGGTGGGTAACAAGACGATGATGATGCCTCTAAAAAACCAAAAATTCCCTAATAATAGGGGAAGATGCAAAAATAAAAAATGCTAATCTTACAAACAAAATTAAATTTATCGAAATGAAAAAAGCAACATTATTAACAGTATTAATGACTATGGGAACCTTACTACTGGCTCAAAATGTAGAAATCGTAGGTAAAGCCAAGATCACCGTGATGGATCCCGCTACTACATCAGCCCAGCAAGTAGCAAGAGAGGCTGACGGGACTCTATCATTGATGTCATCAACTACAACCTATGCCATAGGAGACTTCGTACAGGGAGGCGTGGTATTTTGGGTGAGTGCCAATGCAGAACATGGTAAGGTAGTAAGTATATATGATATAGGAGCAATATCATGGAGCAATATTACAGATACTGCCATTGGGGTTTCAGCAATGAGTGATATCAATGGAGCTGGCAATACCGTAGCCATCATCATGCAGTCTGGGCATACGAGCTCTGCAACACGGCATTGTGCCGACTTAGCCTATGGCGGCTATGACGATTGGTATCTACCCTCAAAAAATGAGTTGAACGATGTCTATCTTAATAAAGCTACTATTAATACAACAGCAACGGCAAATGGAGGCGAGGTTTTTGCGAATGCGTTCTACTGGAGTTCTACTGAGTTCGATAGTGACAGCGCCTGGGTTCAGAGGTTAAGCAATGGCCTTCAGGGCAACGTCAGTAAGGCCAGCAACCTCCGAGTGAGGGCTGTTCGGGCTTTTTAAGAATTTAACTTTAACTATTAATGCCGCATTTCAAAATGATGCTTTAGCATTGTCATCCCAGAGCGAGTGCGCATGGTCAATCTGAGCCCTTAAAAGCGCCATGCTCCTATAAAGTTAAAGTAATGACAAGGAACTATAAATGCGAAGCCCTAAATTAATTTAAAAGCGTGGACCTGTCGCTAAACTGTGGGGGACTGAACGGTCTCGCAGAGTGGCGACGATAGTCGACAAGTGAAGGAACGCATTAGCGGAGGGTGGCATGAACGAACTCGCAGAGTGGCGAGCGACCAAATAAGTTTAAAAAATACTCTTCAAAGAAATAAAATTAAAGTTCAAAATGATGAAACAATAAATAATAATGTAAAAATGTATGACTGTCCGTAAGCTTACCCAAAGTCAAAAGAATGACGATTAATCACGAGTTTAGGGTGATTCAACTCATTGATTTACAAACAATAATCTAATGTGAATTCACACAAAAAGGTTAGAATATTTCACTAATTATGATTATATTTAATATATAAATAATTGATTATGAATATACTTAACTTTGTTTCTTCTTTTTCTGACGAAAGTAAATGTGAACTAAAAATCAAGACGATTCGCGAAAACCAGGGAGTCGTTTGTAAAAAATGTGAATCTACATCTCATTATTGGAAATCTGATAAAAAATGCTGGGAATGTAAAAAATGTAAGTTTAGAACCTCGTTAAAAAGTGGTACCATCATGGAATACAGCAAACTCCCCTTACAGTATTGGCTTTTGGCAATGGGTCTGATGAGTATGACAAAGAAAGGATTGTCAGCTTTAGAGTTACAAAGACAATTGTCTCATAAAAGGTATGAACCTATTTGGGCAATGATGCATAAGATAAGGCAAGCTATGGGGCAAAGAGAGAATAAATATCAATTGAACGACTGGGTAGAATTAGATCACGGTTCTTTTGAAATTGATTTTAATACAGAAACTGAAAAGTCAAAAGCGACGGTATTGGTGTGCGCTCAAGTAGACCCATTGTTAGATACTCCTAAGCATGGTAAAAGTAAGCCTGATAGAAGCGTACGGTATCTAAAGATGAATCATGTGGATGATATGAGTAAAGAGAGCACCCTATTCTACGCTGACAGACTAATAAATCAAGAGGCTCACGTAATTACTGATAACCACAAAAGCTACAAACAATTGCGAAATGTGGTGAAAGCCCACACAGCAATTCAATGTTTAGATAAGAGCCTAAGTAGCCAAATGCTTCCTTGGGTTCATATTGCTATTAGCAATGCTAAACGATGGCTGTTAGGAATTCATCATAGTGTCAATCATGATTTTTTGCAAAATTATCTTGATGAATTTTGTTTCAAATTTAACAGACGTTATTTTGGAGTTCAGCTCTTGGATCGTCTCATTATTGCTGTGGTTGATCCGAATCCAAATTCTTAGGTAAGCTTGCGGACAGTCATATAAAAATGTAATAACTTGTTGACATTCTTACTGTTAAACAAATATATTTAATTATTATTTAATATGTAAATATCAGATTATTAATATATTATGATCTGCGAAACTTCAGTTAATAATTGACCATTAGTTTAGATCTAAGCAAATAGTAATAGTACAATAACTGTGTTTTTGAATAACGATATTCTAAAATAAATTTAATCAATGCCCTTCTTGATGATTTTTAATCTAAGTACAAAACGTGGAACTGAAAACGAATTGCTATTGAAGGAGTCACTAAACCCTTTTCAGGACAACACATTACTCCCTATTGTTTTGACACCCGAGGCAAAGCATCGGGGAATTCTTTCGAATGAACTACCTCAATGCAAGCATACGAGGTGTCACATGGTACATTCAATCAATTATTAATTCATAAGCACAATGCTATTATTTTGAAATACCTTAAATCGCTTCTTTGATTAATATCCAAATTGAGCTCCCTTACCAATACTTGGCACTAGTTTGAGTTGTAAATCACTATTCTGAATCTGTCCATTGAGATTGAGGTCTCCAGGCAGATAACCAGAGAGGCCAATATCAAAAATGAGGCTCTGGGCATCAGTATTTTGCACCTGTCCGTTGCCATCGTAATCGCCACTAAACATACCGTAGAACCCATCGCCCAAATCGGAAATACCGAGTACCCCACCTTCCGTATCTAATGGGTCAAGTGTAAAGTCATATACTCCTCCCGTAAATAGCAGAGGCACCGTCGTCGAACTCATAATACCCAGATGGTTGCGTTGTAAAACAGATAAGTAATAATAATCCGAAAACATCCCAGGAAAAGAGACTG